>Ga0265327_10000075_pt1 | contig 214229 bp, 285 predicted proteins | sample 41621metaG_FD_202089 | JGI IMG/M metagenome (GOLD analysis project Ga0265327, IMG submission 202089) | Rhizosphere microbial communities from Carex aquatilis grown in University of Washington, Seatle, WA, United States - 4-16-21 metaG | ecosystem: Host-associated > Plants > Roots >... | reverse complement strand
TCTACTGGGATGTCGTTGCTTACTACTTCTGCGACGCACGACAGAAGGATCTCGATGAATACTCCTCCGTGGAGCAAGTCTTTGACCACGATGATCGCATCTGGCAGGCCTGCACCATGGGTGGCTACGTCATCCCGCAGAAAATCACCGTCGCACGGATACCTAACCCTGAAGCCCAGCTGCAAACCGACCTGGACAAGCTGCCCTTGATCAATGGCAAGCATCCCACCAGCTATCTGTGTCTGTTCGATAATGTCCCTGAGCTGCCACCTGATCCCGCTGAACTGGAAGTCCGCAAACCAGGCAGCATCCTCGGTCCCACAGGTCAGCCAATCAACTAAGGGGCGTCCATCCCGCCTACCACTGGTTAGGGTGTCCCTGGTGGACACTCGCCGGTACAACGAGCCGCTGCATAGTGCAGTGGCTTTCTTCGTGATGGGGTGAGTCTTCGCTTCCCAATAAGGAGTTTTTATGTCAATCGTCGAAACCAAACCGAATCTGATGGAGACGTATTGCGCCAATGAGGGCTGCGTCAACAAGGGCAAGTCCAAGCCGGGCAAAGACGGCACTGCTAAAATACCCAAGGGTTGGAAGCTCAAGGGTGATAAGCTCATCTGCAACAAGTGCTACAAGAGGGATTATCGCACTTTTGCGATAACCATCCCGGTCACTGCACCTGACGGCATCACTTGGGAAGACCTGCGGCCCTTGCTTCGCGACTCGTTCGCCGAAGCGACCAGGCTCAAGAACTTCCTCATCCGCCAGATGTTCCTCCGTGACATCGTTCGTGATGGCACGATGGCGAAAATGCCCACCTGGGATAGGCCTTATCTCTACCAGGAGACGGCTAGTTTCCGGATCCACCCTGCCATGCGGGCCATCGCCGAGAACCTGGTGCAGAAGATCTATGCCGCTGCCCGCTATGAGGTGATCTGGACCGGCAAGCAATCACTGCCGTCGTTCCGCTACCCGCAGCCTTACTCCACCAATGACAGCAAGCTGGTGAAGTTACCCGCTAAAGAAAAGCTCCCTGAAGCCTTCGGTGTCAAGATGCGTCTGATGGGGCAGAAGGAGCACACCACGCTGCGGTTGTCAGGTTCTAAGTCGCAATACTGGCGTCAGCTCGGAGTGCTGCAGCAGGTGCTCGACGGAGAGGCTGAGTGCAATGAGATCGCTCTCTACCAGATGCGAGCCAACGAGGGTGATCACAGGAGTAATATACCGCAAGGCAATAAGCCCTCCCGACCCGTCAATCGACTGATGTGCAAGCTCGTGGTCAATGCCCCACGCAAGACCAGGGAGAAGCTGGAGAAGGAGCGCTTCTTCAACATCAGCACTACTGAGGAGTCGCTCCTCTATGGCATCCTCCAGGACCGTGAGGAGCCCTGGGTCGTTAATGCTGACCGTGTGCGTGACTGGTGCTATCAGTACGGACGCCGGCAGCACCGCCAGTCCCAGGACCTCAAACACGAGATGCGCATCCCCAAGGCCAAGAAGGAGCGTCTCCTGCGTGACGCCGATCTTTGGGCCAGGAAGCACAACAACCGTATCAAAACCTTTATCCTGCAGACCTGCTGCCAGGTCGTGCAGTTCGCCCTGCGGAACGATGTCTCTTCCATTAAGTACGACGACTCGATCCAGAACTTCGTGCCCCGCTTCCCGTGGTTCCAGCTCAAGGGGGAACTTGAGCGCCATTGCACTGAGGCCGGGGTCGAGTTCCTGTACATGGGCAAGGCCGTCGAAGAGCCTGTAATTGCAGGCGAATAACACTACTTGTACACCGAACTAGGGAGTAACTGAATGAAGACGATTCGTGCTCACGTCAGCCAGGCGATCCTGCCTGAGCTGACTCGTTTCTTTGGTGGCTTCGATGCCACCCTGGCTGAGATCCTGCAGAACTGCTACCGTGCCGGCGCCAAGAACGTCACGGTCATCACCGATCCCGAATGTACCGTCTTGACCATCCTGGACGACGGTCGTGGCTGTGAAGATCCTCAGCTACTCGTGGAGGGCGGTGAGACCGGCTGGGATCGCACCAAGGTCACCTCTCCTGCCGGCATGGGCTTCTTCAGCCTCCTCAACCCTGATCTGTTCACCGAGGTGACTGTCCGCTCCAAGAACTGGAAGGTCAAGTTTGACACCAAGAACTGGATCGACAAAGACATTCAACCTATTGAGGAAGAAGGCGTTCCTGGTTTCTACCTCAAGCTGATACTGTCCACCAGCAAGAAGAAGGAGCTGGACCACGCCATCAGCACTGCTCGCGCCCTGTACCCTTTCACCCTCACCCTTAACGGCAACCTGATCACACAACGCATGGATGGTGATCTCCTGGTAGATCTCATGACGCCGGTGGGGCGTGTGCTGCTGGGTTTAAGGTCAAGTCCTTACTTCATTAACCATCCAGAGCCGGTATGGGACTATCGTTACCTTCGCAGCGGTAAGGCAGATGAGTACCTTAAAGAGGCAAAAACTCTGCCCATCGATGAGGAACTGAAAAACTTCATCTGGTTTGTCGATCCCGAATCGGGTGTCCGGCCCAAGCTCCCCGATCGTTCCATCCTCATCGACTCACCCCAACTCAAATCAGCCATGCAGCAGATCCTCACAGCGCTGCGTGACTACGTATTGCACTACTTCAAGTCGCGATGGTCTGCTTACGTGGCCAGGTTGCGACCCGTGATGACGACACTACCGGAGCTGTTCACTCATAACGAACGTAAAGATATGACGGAGTTGGATCAGTGGCTCAATCGTCATCGCGTGGCCCTGGTACGCAGCCTGGGTTGGAGGCATTACAGTTCCCAGGACTACGAGAACTGCAGCTTTGACTATGTCCAGGACGAGGGTATCAAATCCAGGGAAGAGGAGATGGATCTCTACGTTCAGGGTGGCCAGTCAGTGGTAGATGATGGTCTCATCAACACGCTGCTTAACTGGGAGGAGTTCCTTGACACCACCGAGGAGTTCTACGCCGGCCCGCAGCACCCCATCATGAGAAACTTTCTTGACACCAAGAAGGCTCAAGAGCTGGTGGATATCCAAGTGACCGAACCGTCAGGGAAACCAGCACCAGGTAACAGCGTCTACCTGCTCGCTGCTTCCAGCATCACATGGAATGGGCATCGCTTGCCGTTCTACCTGGGGGCCAGGGAGGAGGAACCTGATTCGGCTGCTTTCATCAACGGCACGCCCATGGATCTGATCGTCCACCTCAAAGAGGAAGGCCCGGTCTTCCACTACCTGATCTGGTACGATCTCATCGATCAAGGCGACAGGCATTCTTGGTTTGAGGATGACTGTGTTTTAACTGGCAAGGCCTACACCGATCTGAGCGAAGAGACAGCCACCCTCTACGATCTGCATAACGTGATCAAGATCCGCAACTTGGTCGTTAAGGCACAGAAGTTCAATAAGAAGCTGCACGCCGCCCACGAGAAGCTCAGACGCTACGACGGCAAGAAGGGTAAGGACGTCTACATCGACTGCCCTGTCGCGGGTGGTGCTCGTCATTTCACTCTCATCCATCAACAGATGAGGAATCTGCTCAAGATAAGTAATGAGCAGCTTGCCAAGCTACAGGATCAGGAAGATAAGCTGTTAGGCATCAAGAAAGCCAAGGCCCCCGAGAAGGCCTTGGCTTCCAGTTAATCCATCCAAAATACGTATTTTGGACTATTTGCCGCCCAGGGCAATATAGAGGGCCTGCCCGTTGGGTGTGCCCAGCCCTGTGCAGCAATCCCAGCCCTTTTGGGCGTGGTAAGCACCGTTGTTACCAGACGTGATGTCGTTGAAGGCTCCCTTGCCCTGCACGCTGCCATACAGCAGCGGGTGGAGGTAGCCGCAACGGTGTCCCAGCTTCTGGTTTAAGAGTGCTACCAGTCCGGCATAGAGCGGAGCAACCGCACTGGTGCCGCCAATCACATAGTTTCCACCGTCCACGCGGACGTTGTAACCCGAGGAAGGATCAGCATTGCCGGCCACATCCGGACATCCGCGTCCCGACTTCTTGTTGGGATTAGCCGAGGGAGGGATGTTAGCGGACTTCTGATAGACCGGCACGTTGAAGGCATCACTGATACCGCCACCGGTGGCGCTCTGTGTGGGATTATCGTTCCACACAGATTCCGAGCTGATTTGCCCGGAGCTGCCGATTCCCAGTCGTGTTCCGCCGCAGCAAAGAGCGTGTGGGCTCGAGCCGGGGAAGTCCACGTGGTTCTTGCCGTCAGTCATGCCATCGGTCGAACCATTGTCGCCGCCAGCCACACAGATGGTCAGACCCAGCACGGAGGCTGAGATGAACGCCTGATCCATGGCGACGCGAGCCTGCACGGTCCACTGTGCTTCCGGTCCACCCCAGCTGATGGAGATGACCGAAGGCTTGTTGACCGTGTCGTGAGCGGCCATGGTGATCGCGTCAAGGAAGCCCTTATCGGTGTTGGGAGCAAAGTAGACGACAATGGTGGCACCTGGTGCCACTGCTGCCGCTACTTCGATATCCAGCATCACTTCACCGTCAGCGCCATCGGCGGTGGTCGGTGAGTTGGTGCCGCCATCAACGCGCACGGTCTTCACGGTGGGCACCTTCAGTCCCAGCTTGGTGAAGTAGGCGGTGATGTCAGGCAGACGATAACCGCCACCGAGCTCGATCAAGGCAATGCACTGTCCCGTACCATCTACCCCGGTGGGGAAGTTGTACGCCTTGGCGACATCGTTGGGATTGTAGGAAGAGTGGCTGGCGTGTGGTGTCGCACCCTGCAGCCTCTTAGCCATCTGGAAGTGGGGCTTGGCGATCTTGCGGTTGTCGATGCCCAACACAGCTTCCACGATGCCTGACAGGCTCTCGGGGATTGTGAGTGGACCAGTTCGGCCGCGATAACCGCCACCAGGGTGCTCCATGTCAGCGATCGTGGTACTGAAGGCCTTCTCAAACTGCTCGGTACAACCCGACAAGAACACACTACGGCGTGCCAGGCTGACATCGACTACCGTCAGACCGTACAACTTGGCAAACGCTGTCACCAAATCAACATCTTCCTGCTTGGCACCATGCTGTGCAAGATACTGATCACAGGTCATATACTTGCGATCAGCGGGAAGGACATCCTCGTGTTGGGCTCCTTCGGGTTTGATTGGTGCCTTGCGTCGCAGACGCACGGTGACCTCAAACCTTTCACTATGACGGTGGCCGGCTGCAACCGTGGCACCCTCTAAGGGTTTGCGGTCGCTACCTGGTAGCACAACTCGTTTCTGATCTAGCATGCGAGGTCCTCTGGTGGCATTATTGCCTGCGATCAGCTTACACCGCATGAGGCCTCACGGCTACGGGGCGTCCATCACGCCTACCGTCAATGAGCTCATCCCTGGTGGATTGGCGTTGACACAACGATCGGGTGGGAGTGGCATAACCTGAATCCGGATGGGACCAGTTGACCGGATTGCTGGATGGGAAATGGCGAACAGGCTAATTAAGGAGACTCGATGAAAGAAACACTATCGAACACCAAGTTCATGGGCTATGTCCGCAGTCAGTGGCACTCCCTATGTCGTACGCTCAGCACGGCAGATCACCGCATGACTACCATCGACAAGGCGGAGACTGATCGTGGCGGCAACGACGAGTTGGCCCATTTGCCCGTAGGTACACGGATCGCCATCACCTGCCAATGCAACAAGGTGTTCTGGATTCATCCCGCCATGATCAAACTGTTGCAATCACGTGGCGAACTGTGAGGAGTCACTATGTCTGTCGACATGAGTTACCGCTGCAAGACCTGCAATCTCGACTCGCCCCAGTCCAGTCGCGTGAGCGAAGAGTTCCTGCGTCGGGTACTGGCTGAGTCGGATTCTCTGGCCTACTTGCTGCACATCAGCGGGGCCGAGTTCTCGGTCATGGGCGATGGCGGCGAGACTGCCCCGATCTTTCGCTTCCTCGCTGACCATTGCGAGCATGACATCGTTATCGTCGAGGATGGTTGCCGCGAGGTGACTGACCCCGACCGAGCCGACATCACCAATGAGGCCCTGACCACGGTGTTACGCCGTGTGGCAGGTAAACCCAGTATCAACTAAGGAACACATGTTTGATTTCATCTTCTGGTTCGCCATGGGTTACCTGGTCATTCACACCATTCAACACATCCGCATCGAGAACAAGATCTCCGAGCAAGCGATCGTGAATGAGTCGCTATCAAGTCGCATTTCCGCCCTGGAGGCCCGGCACCAACCCACACCTGAGCCGACTGTGGAAGAATCAAAGGAACTGCCTAGACCAAGGTTCTAACAATCAAGCACACGGGGCCTCCGTCAGGCCTACAGCTGATTAGCGTGCTCCTGGTGGGCACGCGTCGGCACAACGAACAGGGACGGTATTGGCCGTCACTCCGAGGACGGGTCCATGCCCCGACCTTTCAAGGGCGGGCATGTACCGTATCGTCCTCCGGACGGGCACCTTGCCAGATCTGTCGTGACGGGCACGCAATACCAGTATGTCAACTCTCAGGAACAACCTCATGCCATCCATCGTTACTCACCACAGAAAGCAATACGACCTCTCCAACGCTAAGCAGCGTGAAACCTACTGGACCGCTGTTGCTACTGATCTCCTGCGTGATCGCACCATCAAGCACGTCAGGTACATGACCAAGAAGGAGGCAACCGACATGCGCTGGGATAATCGTCCTCTGGTCATCATCCTCGACAACGACGTCCATCTCTACGCTTCTCGTGACACCGAAGGCAACGGCCCAGGAGAGCTCTTCACCTCCGACGTCGCCCACGCTTGCCTGCCTTCGCTTTGATCCCACCACCAACCCCAGCGTCTGTGGTACATTACCACTATGCAATCCACAGACGCTCAAATCGCACCAAACCTGGTACGCTCTGAGGCCGACAAACAGTTGTCGTCCATTGCGAAACCCGCTCGTACCACGAAGGAACAGCTGAACCGCTTCGCACGGTCCCAGAGCAAGGCAGCATCATTTATGGCTAATCCACGGTTAACTCCCGAGCTCACGGGAGCCATTGACACTCTGCGCACGACTTGGTCCCACAGACGGGACAAGCGAGCGGGGGTTACCAGCAACCTGTTGCTCGGGTCTGACCCTGACAGCACGACATCCGGGGAGCAGCCGGGACAAGCCATCTCCATAGGAGACGTTGACGCCTCGTCCCAGGAGGCGGTGCACAGTGCTGCCGACTTGGTGCAAAAGGTTGTCACGGCCCGAGACTTACGGTACACGCCGATCCAGTTGAACGGCATTCCCATCACGCGGATCGGGGTGGAGGCACATCAAGCACGCTCGCGACGCAAGAGGGCAGCGCTGCCGGCTGGTGACGTCGGAGCTCAACCTGCCTCACCGACCGGCCCCATTCAGCAGCCACCGCAGTCAGGTGACCTGCCCCCAGGACAGCAGGCCGCTGCAGCTGGACTTCCCACTGGACCTGCGTTCGGTGCTCCTCCATCCCCCGGTGCCCCCGCCGGCCCCCCAGGAGCACCGAACGCACCCGGTGGACAACCGCCCCCTCCTGGGCAACAGACCGATCCTTCGCAGCAGGGTGGAGCACCCGCCGGCCCGCCTCCTCCTCAGCCTTTCGCTGGTGACGGCAATCCGCCGCCTCCTGGTTCACCACCTGTGCCGCCTCCTCCACCACCGCCGCCTTCGCCTCTGCGGCACGGTGAACATCTCGATACCATGACGCCCGACACCAAGACGCATCCACTCAACAAGCTGCTGGATGACGCCAATCAGAGTGAAGACAAGACTGATCCAGAAGACCACGAGGAAGTCGAAGCTGACGACTCGTCCATTGGGAGTAATCCGTTGACACACAAAGTAGCCGTGGATGGACAGGTGCGTTGGAGCAAGTTGGCCGTCGACGTACAACCCAAGAAGCCGGGTCTGCTTCGTCGTTCACTCCCTGTGCTTAGTGCTGTTGCTGGTATTGGTTCTACCTACTTGCTGCACAGGTATTTGACGAGTAAGCAACAACAGAACGACGCTGAGGTGAATGAGGGTGTGCATCATGCGGCTGAAACCATCAAGGGTAACTATGCCGCACAACCCAGTGGCTTCAAATCACTGAAGGACACTGTGCGGGACCAGCCCAAGAAGTCTGTGGGTGACTTCCTGCAGAGACAGTTCAGCAAGCCGAAAGACCCTAATGATCTCATGCAATTCGCGCCACCCTCTGGGGTTGGCGGTGGCGCTGACTACCCTATTGCTCCTGTTCAGCCCAAGCCTAACATTGCGCCGGCACCGTGGGAATCCGCACCGCCTGTAGGCAAGAAGGGGGCCGTGGATGGACAGGTGCGCTGGAGTAAGCGGGCTATCGATCCCGCCATAGCGGGCGGTATCGCTGGTGGGGTGGGTGGGTTAAGCCTCGCTAGTCTACCTGCGATCATTGGTGCTGCCACTTCACCCAAGGGTCACCGTTACGAAGGCGCCGTGCGTGGTACGCAGCGTACTGGATACGGTCTCCTCGGTGCCGGCTTGGGCGGTGCCACCGGACTCGGGTTGGGAGCTGCAACTGGCGCTGGTATTGGTCGTGCACTGGGTCACGAGGAAGCCGGTGCCGGCATTGGTGCTTCGGTCGGTGGTATCACTGGTGGGCTACTGGGTATGCGTGGTGGCGACAAGTTCGGCCAGTACATGGTCGGTGGTAAGCCCTCGTGGCAGCGAAACAAGAAGGAAGTTGATCAGGGAGACAAGAGCTCACGTATCATCCGTCGCTTGATGATGGGGCCAGCTGGCGTCATCAATCCAGGCGTGGTCGGTGCTACCGACTCAGGTGGCGACAAGAAAGAACATTCACGCCAGGTCAACAGTGGCTCACGCGGAGCTATCTTTACTGGCATTGGTGGTACCTTGGGTGAAATGGGTGGCCTGATGGCCTCGCCGTCTGACCACCGTGGCTTAGGTATGCTCGGTGGTGGCCTGGTTGGCGGTTTGGCTGGTTACGGCCTGCATCGCCTGACCGACAGCAGCAAGCCCAAGCACGAGAAGGAAGAGGAAGACGATAAGCCCGTCACCAAACACGCTGGCATCCTCAGTGGCATCCTCAAAGCCCCAGGGCAGATGATGCGTGGCATGAAGAACATGAGCAAGCAGACCATCGTGCCTCGACCCGCAGCACCGATGGCCCAGGCACTACCCACCTCCATGTCACACGTGCCGGTCGGTGCTTCGGTGCCCAGTGCCCCACGTGCTCCCGCTCCGGCTCAGCGTGCCTTCGGTTCCCAGCCCACGCCCACTGCTCCGACTGTGGGGGATAATGTCGCAGGCCTCGGCACTGCCAGTGCTGGTCTCCTGGGTGGCGGCATGGCCATGAAGTCGTACCTGGGTGGATCTGATCAACAGGCTGCTGCTCCTGCTGCAGGCGTCCCCAAGCGTGCCGGCCTCATGGATGGTCAACCCACCGCTCCCCGGCCCCGCTCCTACCTCAACACCAACATGTCGATGACTCGGCCCGCAGCTCCCAACTTCTCGTTCGGGCGTGGCCTGGGTCGCGGGATGGTCGGTGGCATCGCCGGCATGGCAGGCATGGGGCTCCTGACCGCTGCCCGCAACTTCCTCGGGAACGCTGGTGCTGCTCAAGCTCCGGCCAAGATCAACCAGGCCCTGACCGGTCAGCAGCCGACAGCACCCGTCCGCTAGTAGTTAAAGAAGAGAGCTAACAGGCCCGCATCCTCACTGGTGCGGGCCTTTTCGTTTTCACCAAGGAGAAAGACATGCTTAAAGCGTACGCTGATGACGGGGCCAAAGGTTACATGGTGTTCATCGGTCTAACCCGTGAAGACTGTGACACTATGCAACGTGGCAATTTCAAGATGTTCAGTCCCCACGCTGACGCAAGGGGTCAAGGCATCCAAGGGGAACTCCACACCATCACCATCATTGCCGGTATGGACGACAAGGATCTCATGGCCAGATTCGCCAAAGCAACGGAGGCCACAGGTAACAAACTGACAATCGCGCCTGGTACGATCATCGAATCCAAGTCGGCAGCATCGAAGCCGCTCAAGCACGTCAAGGCCGAATATGACCTAGCCAGGGTTGAAGTGAAGATACCCAGAGAACACTGGAGGACGTTCACGAAGCGATTGGATACGATCGGCCTCAGCATGCTCAAGGAAGGCGATGCTGGTGATGGGATCTTCGTGGAAGTTGACATCATCGCTCCCAGTCCCCTGGTGTCGGTGATCGATCAGATCTGTAGCGAGATCCTCACTGCATCCCAGAATTAACGGATCACCACATCCCCGACTAGGAGACTAACATGCGCATCCCCGCTTACGACCCACCCAAGTTCGATAACTGCAAGACCTCTGGTACTGAGGTAATCGTTCGGTACACTGTGGTGGGGCCGATGTCCCAGTCCAGGTTCGTCATGGCTGGACTCAACAAGGATCCCCGTGTAAGCATCAAACGATCCGGACCCTACACCGATTCGGCCATGTTCCCCAAGATGGATATGGATCGGTTCTTGTTCGAGGTCGAGGTGTTGCTGGGCGGCGTTGGTTAACCCAAGGAGACAGCTATGAAGATCTGGATCGAGACGTTCGGTAGCCTCATTGCGAGGCAAGACGCTGTGGTGGAGCTGGAAGCACTTACTGAGCAGAATAGTTTTGACCGGAAGCTCATCGTAAAAACGGGTGGGCAGTCGTACACCTTTGATAACAACAGTAACGTACTGCGTCTGATATCAATTGAGAACAGCTCACCTGGTTTCCTCATCGCACCTGAAGCCCCACCTGAGTGCACCGCTACCAAGAACAACACTATCTACATCACTCGTAATGACCTCCGCGATAACCACATCGCTTATGTGGTCTACCGCAATTCCCTGGAAAGGGCTGTCTCCCTGGAGGAGATCTGGCCTCACATCATCACAATCAATGACAAGCCCAAGCCGGAGCTGTTTGGCCCAGGCAGGGTCAGCATCGGCGACAAGCTCGTCATGCAACCCTCAATCAGCGGCTGGTAATTGCCTGGTGCGAAGGTGTGACGTCATAGTCACGGCAGGAGTTTGTCCCCTGCCACCCGGCAAAATACGTATTTTGGAACCCTCCCGCCCGGAAAGCAAGCATGATCGCACCGAGGAGACGGAAGCGCAACGAGTCGGGTAGACGCCAGAAGGCACGCCGGAAAATGCTGGAGCAAGGACCTCAGTCCGACCTCTGCTTCTGGTGTGACAAAGTCATGGTGGTCTACCCGCCCAACACCAACCCCCAGCCGCCCGATTGCCGAACCGTGGAACATATCCTTCCACTGAGCCTGGGCGGCACCAACGAACGTGAGAACCTCGTCTGGGCCTGTGCTGAATGCAACGTCAAGCGCAGTGCCATGACCGTCGACGAGATCATTCGCATGAATGAAGCTAAGATCCACGGCAAGTAATCCGTTCACGGGGCGTCTGACACGCCTACAGCCGGTCAGGGCACTCCTGGTGGGTGGTCGCCGGCACAACGCATCTGTCAGGGAGTTCGTTCCCAATAGCGGCGAGTCAGGTAAGGCTCGTCGCACATCAACGAGTCAGGACACCGTAGCCCCGAAGGAAACACACATGGTCAAGGACAGAAAAGCCCTGATGGAGCTCATCAGGTACGAGGTACACGGACGGCTCGTCGGCAATGTGGCTAGTGAGCTTATCCACAACAGTTTGCGAGATGAACGAACTGATCTCCAGCTACTGCGGGATTGTAACCCACTCACTCGCCCGCAAGGCCCGTGGCATTGGTGGTCGGTGGCTGCCAACGCTGCTGAGTACGCCATCCGCAAGGGCATCAAACCCACCGAGCTCTACAACTACGTTGAGCTGTGCATGTTCGGCAAGGGCCAGGGCTACTCCTCGGAACACATGTTCCTGGGCAATTTCCTCCGTATCGGGCGGGACTTCGGCGAGTGCCCGATCCTGCTCTGCCGCCTCTACGCCTACAAGCACATCGACTTCCTCCGCGAGTCGGAGAAGACGGGCAAGATCCATGGCCCCGAGGGCGTCCTCGAGCGCTGCGGTGACGTGGTGCTCTACTGCGGCCTGGGCTACTCACTGGAACAACTAGGGGAGTGACATGCAGCTGCAACAAGCGATGGGGAACCTCTGGGTCGAGGCCTTCGTGCGTGACTGGCTCGCCGACTACAAAGACCCGTTCACCAGCTGGCGTCTGGAAGGCAATCGTAAGATGCGACAGATCCTCTTGCGTGAGAGCTTCAACAAACCCAACGAGGAACAGGTCGGGCCACGGTTTCGGTCGTACGCCAACCTGTTCCTCAAGCTGCAGGAGACCGACCACAACGGTGCCTCCATCCCTTTGTCCGCTGTCTATAGCACCGAGGAGAAGCCATGACATCAACCGAGCCTATCCTCTCTGAGGATGCGATGCGCTACTGTGAGGACGCATTGGCGTCAGCCAAGCCCCGTGTGAAGCGATCCGAACTGCGTGCCAAGCATGGTACGCCTAAGCAGCTCTCCGAAGCCGTAGCTGTAGCTGTCGAACAGGGCATAGTTACCCGTGAAGAGGCATCTACCGCCCTGCATAAGTACGAACTGGAGTGGGCTAACTCTACCGATGATCTCGACTCGCCCAGCAGTCGGGTCCGTGATCCCATGCCCTCCGAACAGGAACTTGCCGCCCTGGTGCAGCGTCCTGAGTTCTGGACGCTCATCGCCGGCTACCACGACATCCAGGCCACGATGGGTGAGCCCATGGGCTATGACTGCACCTACCACAACCAGAGACACGCGTGGGCCACGGCGAAAGCCGCAGAGCTGCAGGCCGTCATCGACAAAGGATAATCATGCCCGCAACTAAGCGTAAAGTGGATAATTCGATCAATGAGCACGCTGTCAAGGTTGTGCTCAAGGCCATCCAAAGCAAGTCTATCGAGGCTGCCATCAAGCTGCTTTGCAAAGAACCTCCCGGTCGGTGCGAGGTGGCCCGATACGCCGCAGCCATGCGACTCCTGAACAACATGGATCTCATCGCTGTCTATATCGCGACCAGAACCAAACAAGGCTGTGAGACCACCGCGCTACACCGACTGCACCGTCGCATGTGGGCAGGGTTGAGCAACTTTCGCCTGCCTGGGTCGTTAACCAAGAAGATGCGATACCGCGAGATGGTGAAGGCCCGCAAAGAGTTCCAGGACACTTTCAACCTCGACATCAATCAATTCTGGACCAAGCTCGGTTTCGATATCTACAAGTTCGACACCGAGTTCATCAGACCAGAAGAGGGCAAATCGCCCTACTACACCACTGTTCGGCAATACGGCAAGCTAGCAGCTGGTGTCATTCTTCGCTTGTTGGCGATAACACCGATCTAAGGATAACCATGTTTCACCGCATCTACTGCTGGCTGCTGGGCTGCAAGTACCGCATTGAGGACTGGAAGCATCGCGTTGAGTGCGAAGGCAACATGGAGTTCTACTTCGCCAGACCCTGGATGACCGGGCAGTTCCGCACGTTGTGGATGCTCAATCAACTCCGCCAGTTCAATGAGCAGATCGCCATGGACTACAGCATCAGCGGGGAAGAGTTCTTCCGCCAAGAGATGCTTAAACAGATAGCCGTGCCTGCCGATCTGTACCAGGGTATGTATGGCTACTCAAGAAGCAGCATCGCTGTGGACGCCTTCAAAAACCGCCTTTAAGGAGCAACACGGGATATGAGAAACATCAAGATCTCCGTTAAGAAGGTGACCTACATCCGCAACGGCATCGACGGTGCTCCCTACCACGTCGTGCTGTTCAAGACACCCAGCTGCCGTGGCCTCATGGTCGGCATCGTCTTTGACGAGAAGCACCACGTTGCCGTGATTAACGCCACCCTGCTCGCCGAGGGCTTGATTGGCTACGAAGGCGACGATGAGAGCAAACACAACGCTTATCGTGGTGACTACTACGAGTACCAACTACGACAGGCTTGCGGTGAATATCAAGCCGGCCTGTCCGCCAAGCTCGGTGGTTTCATACCACCGTCATGCCCTGCCAAACCCAAACGCAAACCCACCAGGCTCCGGCGTGATGGTCGGGGCTAAGGAGCCCAACCATGGATCAACTCGCCCTCGCCGCCGGCTACATCGTCATCGTGTGCGGCGTCGTTGTCTTCCTCATCCTCGTGATGTCCTACTGCATCGACCGCATTGCCCGTTACTACTCACTCAGCTACACCAAGCTGAGATGGGTGCTGCGCAACGAGCGACGTCCCACGCCAGGGATCGTCTGCTACATCTTCTCTTGCCTGACCCTGCTGTCAGCGTTCGTCGTCCTGTCCTACTACTATTTCAGGTGATCCATGTCGCCACTGACCGCTAAAGAAAAGACCCGTCTGCGTGCCCTGGCGGACAAGTTCATCCTCATGGGTGACGCCCTCACCAGTGACCAGACCAGCGATGGCATTCGGATCGCGGCCGAGTACGGCGACCTGGCCACCTTCGTCAACAGCTATATCGACTCAGTCCCCACGGCACCGGAGAGACCGCATGGCCACGCCGAAAGCTAAGCTCATCAGTACGCACCGACCCGCCGATTCGCATCGTGTTTCGTCCCCGGTCTTCCAGTGGGATGACAAGGCTCTGTTGCTGCCCAAAGGTACGAAGATCAGCAGCGGTGATCATCTCCAGGTCGTCGTCGGGTCAGGGCACTCGTATGACCGAGTCGCCGGCAACGTCAACGCCCGCCACCGCTGCGGTGTGCTCGTTGAGCTATTAACCATCGATCAATACAACTCCCAACGCTTGAGGGCTACCGATGCCACGGAACGTCTTCAAACCTAACACACCCCGATTCCTGATCTTGACCTGGCCTGAACGTATCATTGATTACCTCTACTACCTGTTCTCCAGCCCGACCCGCTACGCCGCTCGTCACTCTGTTCCTCTTCATCCCGTTTGCTGTAAGTGTGGTAGTGCTGAGGTCTGGATCAGCACGAATGCGGTGGTCTGGAGCCACGCCGAGCAGCGGTGGCACTTGGATAGTGACTTTGATGCCTCGCTGTTCTGCGAGCACTGTGACGAAATCCCTCAATTTGATTGGAGATACCATGCCTTCCCACTCCCCGATTCCGACCCAGGAAGAGAACCCCACCGGCCTGCACCAGCGCTACGTGGTACAGAAAGCTGACGGCACACCCACGGACCGTAATGCCGTCTACTTTGTGCTCCGCCTGGATGGTGGCGGCAGTGATCCAGAGCACATCCACGCTTGTCGTAAGGCAGCATTCACCTACGCTGCAGCGGCCCGCCACATCCCTCACCTCGCCGAGCTGGCCCTCGACTTGGAGGCCATGCTGTCCGCCTGTCATGACGAGGATGAGGCCGTGGCCGCTGGTTACGTCAGACTCAAACCCAATTTCTATCGCCATGTTGTCTGCAAGGCGTGCGACGGTGAACGCAGTTTGGGCGTGTTCTTCATGGAGAAGGATAGAGCCTTCAAGAACGGCAAGTTCGAGTCGGTGTGCAGCAACTGCGGCAAGAACGCCGGCAACGAGGTCAAGGACTACCCGTACGGTGGTGAGCTGTGGCCCTGGAAGACGATGGAGGATATCCGTCTGAAGAAGTTCAAGGAGAAAGGTGGTGCCATCCTCCTGCTCACCATCGATAAGCACGGCAACCGCCACATCTACGATGCTCACTACTCGGATGGCACCGCCAGTCCTGACGCTGAGTGGCCGGCCCACCAGGATGGCTGGTACTATGCCGGCAGGCAAACAGGCGTCTATGAATTGGTGCCGGGTCGACCGATGGCCTGGACAGAGCAACCCAAGCTGCCGGTCTTCACTCACCCCAACATGCCGACGCACCTGGTGATGGGCACCGCTCACCCGCTCAGTGCTAAGACCGCCGCTAAGGTGGACTTCGGTGAGAAGGCTTGTCCCATTCCAGCGAGTGAGCACAGTCAGGTGCAGCCCGGCAAGATGCCTCACGCTGACTATGAAACAGCTACTGATGAACCACCCAAGGAGTGACCATGGCGTCGTGGAATCGCATAGACAACGCCCCTCTCAACAAGCGGGTGCTGCTATGCACCGCTGACCTCGGTCTAAAGCTGGTCTTCTCCGCCCGGTACCTTGTTCCTGGCTCACTCTCGGGCCTGTTTCCCAATGACCCCCGCAGAGCGGGCTGGTACTACCAGAACAACTTCACTACCTGGACACCAGTGCCAGGTATCCCGTGCTCCTGGATGAAGCACCCCTACACGCCCGGGTTCTACGAAGAGGAAGAAGACCAACGGGTACCTATGACGCACGCGAAAACGGCGTCGGCCTTTGTGGTGGCACCGGAACGTGAGTCAGCGCCCATGCCAGCACCAGGTGATCTCCAGGTCCTTGGGCCTGACTTATTACCCATCTCTGAGGCGCTGCATTACACCAAGGAGCAGGCCGAGCAGGAGATCGAAGAGTGGATTAACGAGATGCGGGCTGACAAGTATAAGTGGTACAGCTGCATCATCCACGACCGTATTCCCCTGGCTGAACTGGCCAGCTACTGCCGGATCCACCGCATCCCCAAGGAGTAACCATGGCACAGGATCGCTACTACCTGCTGGTCATCGAGCCCAGCAGGGTTTACTTGATGGGTGAGGACGGCAGTGCCTGTCTCAACCCACCACCCTTCCCCAGCCGGGAAGACGTCTTCAGTGCCGGTCGTGAGCTGATGTTCAACCACCAAAACCCGAAGATGCGGCTGCAGGTGATGCGGACTGATGTCGAGGGCCGCTTGACCATGGTGGAGTCGCCCGTCCTGACGACATGGATTCACACCATCTGCGCCCACGACATCCGCTTCGCCTCCGACTTGAACCTGGCCGTTCGGCACAAAGAGTACATGGCTAAGTTCCACAAAGAGGCTGTCGATATCATCCGCGAAGAGATCGTCGCTAACAAGCGTAACGGTGATTTCAAGGTGACCTTTGGCTTCAAGCCCGAGGAGTGTGTCGTCAGCGTTACATGGCAGATCGCACCCAAGGAGTAACATGAAGATCTCTGAAACCATCACCGAGCTGACTAAGATCATGGCTAAGCACGGTGATCTGGATGTTGTCACTCCGGGGCTGGACGAGAGCGGGCATGACAACATCATCGTTCCCATCGTGGTGAAGCTGAGGCGGTATGTAGCCGGCCAGGGCTTTCAACTCGTCGGCGAACCGATGGTCATGGTCGACTGGACACCTATCCATGGTAATGAATACGTCGAAGTCAAGGAGCAGGCATGACCTACCACGTCTATCGTGGGGATGACACGCTCTTCGAGCACTTCGACGACAGGAAGATCGGAACAGGGTTAACGGGCGGACGCGGCATCGGGTTTTGGTTTAGCAACTGTGCTGATGCTGCAGCTTACTTCGGTGAGCATGTCCGCCCGTTCACCCTTATCGTCAGCGAACCCAAGGTCTACACCTGGGACGAGATCGTCGCTAACTACCCGCACGGCACTTGCCGCCTGGCCGTCGACGCCTTCATCAACGAGCACGATTGCTGCGTGATCCCTGACTACCAGGATGGTGACCGGGTCTCCACCGTGTACTGTGTCCTTGATAAGGAGCTTATTCAGCATGGCCATTATGCCCGACAGCTACCGTCTCACCGCGGCCGAAGAAGCAGAGCTGGAACGGTTGCGGGTGCCTGCACGTGCAAGGTATGCCAAGCTCTGCAAGTCAAACAATCCAAGATACGCCAACGGCCCGCCTATTCCTTTTGAGCTCTCCTGGGCTTTCGAGATGGAGTGCCGGCGGCGTTGGCGACAAGGAAGATAACTATGCACGAGCGTGAACTGTATCGATTCAACAGCCCCATCATGGCCCGCGACGTTGTCAACATCGCTACTAAGCTCTCAGCTGCCGACTTTAAGATCGATCGCCGACCGGTTTCCAAGAGCGAGAGCGAACGCGGCGTTGGTGACTACGTCATCATGGTCAGGACAGACACTCCCTTGGAGTATGGCAGTACCTCACGCCTGGAACACATCATCGACGAGGCCATCCTGTTCGTTGTCTGCGACGAACTGAAGTACAAAGATGGCCCTTTCAATCAAGTTCTCCACGGCATGTGGAAGCTCAATCCGGAGAACCGTGAGCAGGTCTATGCCAACTCACGTCGACTGGAAGCTGAACTCATCCTCAGTGGTAACAAGAAGAGGTAACCATGGACCCTGTCCTTCAGGCTCTGCGAGTCGAACTCGCCTCCATCATCGTGAGACGCATCCTGCCCTGCTTCAAAGATCAATCCAACACCAGGGTGACCATCATCGTTCGTCATGAACACAGCACCGAGAAGGACATCCTCATCGGTGACGACACTCTTGATGAGTTAACCAAGGTCATCGAGCGGTCCCGTGCCAGGGAAAACGTCGGCACGCAGCCCATCACCATACTCCCGAAAGGATGACCATGCCTAACAAAGGCGACAAACTGTACATGGTGGTCGACGACAAGCTCAAGGCCTACACCTTTCAGCGCGTCAGAGTGGAGAACGGTACCACCTACTGGGAAGCCACTCTGGGAGGGTTCATGCAATCCAGACCCTATCTGGCCGGCATGCACTCATTTACTCCGCTAGAAGCCTGGCAGCGGTATCAATCGACCGCAGATGCAGCCGTCAAAGAGGCAGAGAGGCATATCACCCTCGCTGAGGAGCAACTGCACAAGGCCAGGCTCTACTTACAAGAACGGCTGCGGTTGCAGACCTACGCTGCTGATCAACTCAAAGAGCTCACCCCAAAGGAGTGACCATGCTCACGCTACCACTTCCACCTGGTAATTACATTCTTCATCAAGGACTACCAGCCTTGATCACCCTGGCCCGAGAAGGTGAACCACTCTACCCACCAACGGGTAGTTACAACCGCGAGACAATCGATTTCTTCTACAACGACGGCGACAGGGTCGAAGTGATCGTTCGCTCCGACTCTCGACCAGCCTCCAGTTGCCAGGAGATCTTTGATAAGGAACAGCCAGAACTGAAGAAGGCGATCCTCGATCGCTTCAAGGAGCTGTTCTCCCTGGAGATCGGCCCACGCGGCAATGAGGGACCGCGGGCCGTGCGGACCAATCACTATCGCAACAATCCCGTTGTCGTCACTGTGAAAGCACCATGAAACTGAGTAACGCTATTACCCTGCTCAAGAAACATGGCGTGGATTTTCAGAGACAGAATCGAGGAGGCAAGACCTATTTCTCCGCCGTCATTGGTAACACACGTCTAGCTGTCGCATCCTGCGACACCGATAGGAAGACTGCCGCGAACCCAATCATCATCTGCGGTGCTAGCAAGAGAACCTATCAACTTAAAACCGGATTGGCGGCTGCCATCGCAAACGCCAGACGTGAAGCACTGCGAGAAGCTAGAAATGACGAACTGTCTGACGCCGATTACGAAGATCTCCGTCAATCAGGTGTGCTTTACTGGGAGCGAAATTGATGCCCTACGACCGCGTCCTGCCTCGCGACTTGTTCAACGAGGCCAAGCTGCTCAAATGCTTAGGCCAACTAGCACTCCTCATCCACAGCGGTCCCGGCATGAAGTGGCCGCTCAAGCTGCAACTCACCAGTGCTGTCTCGGCCGGCTTCCGCGTCGACCAGGACAAGGGTGATGGCTGCCTCTTCGTTCGCAACCTGCGCTGCTCGCTGCATGGGAGGGTGATCAAGCTCTCCTCGGCCTACAACAGCAAGGAACCCTACCCGCTGCTGTTCGATGACGTGGGGAGCGTATTCAATGATGATGGCACCTTGTCCACCGAGTTCACCGCTCTGCTCGACAGCATCAATCCAATCAAGTGTGTTATGCCGGAGTGCGGCAAGCCACGGATGAAGGGCTACATCATCTGCAACGACTGCCAACAAAAAGGCATAGAGCAAATGTCCCTGGCCGAGCTGATCGGCTATTCCCCGGAGTAATCATGACCCAGGACTTTCTCGACAAGCTGTTAAAACCTATCTCAGACCCACTTACCAAAACGGCCAGGGACGGGATCACGGCTTGGACACGAGCACAGATCAGGGGTGACTATGGCACCTACAAGTTCACTGGTCGTCCTGTTCGTGGTTTCAGTCGCACCATCCTGGATCCGGTCTTCTATGAGATCAGGGAGTCCAGGATGGTGCGCGAGGACCTGTTGCGTCGTGTTGCCTTGCGTCTGGTCGGCAAGAAAGAGTGGAAGGAATACGAGAGTAGGCGACGACGTCGCACCTACCACAAACAACCCACTGCTCATGCTGAAGAGCAGGTGTGGTTCGACGCCTTCGCTGAGCTGTTCGCTACCATTGTCGCCATCAAACAATCGAGGTAACCATGCCCATCCGTGTCTCCATCTTCATCGTCGGCGGTGAGCAGGAGTGCCTACTGTGTAATGCGGAGTGGCCCCAAGTACCTCGCGAGGGTGACATCATCCTCGTCGCTGATGCGCGGTGGTCGGTTTATCGCGTTATCTGGAACGTACCGGCTGATAATGTCCGGCCTGACGTCGTTCTTAAAGTCACTAGCGCCTAGGAGAGTCTATGCCCGTTAAAGCCAAGAAGAGACCTCGCCCCAAGCGCCTGCCGCTGCTCACGGTCGAGATGGACAACGATTTGCGGGCTGACTACGCCAATGAAGCGTTGATCGCACTCGCTCACCTTACACACCAGGACACCAGCGGCGACCTGGAACACGACAAAGAAACCGTGGTCGGTGATCTGCTCAGTTACCTGATGCACCTGTGCGATCGGGAGGGCATGGACTTCAAGAAGATTCTGCAGCGTGGTGTCATGCACTACGAAGCCGAACAAGAGGAGTAGTCGTGGCCTTCCCCGCCGAGATTCAGATCCCCGACCGTAAGGGCGGAACGTGGCGGGTGAGGCATTGCATGCACCCGACCGCTCTCTGGCCCTACTACCTCAACGACCCTCAAGGAACGATGGTGATCGCTCCCAACGGCCTGGGCTTCCAGACGCAGCTGAAGGCCCTGACCGCTGCCCTGCTGCTCGCCTCGGGCCGTGGCCACCTCTATCACTGTCCCAACGGCAAGGTGGTCTTCGGCTGGAAAGACATCTACCGTGGGCTCAAACTGCTGGCCGAGCACGAACATGAGGCCGTCACCTTCCTCCATCAGCAAAGGACTAAGAAACATGAAACCCGCCGAGCTACGCAAACTCATCGACTCCAAGAAGATTCTGCTCTACCGCCACGATGACGATGGTGATCGCAGTCATCACTCACACACCCTGATCATGGTTACTCCCCGGCCCGACATGTACTTCACCACCGCTTTCAACACCGCCCTCCGGAAGATCAAAAAGCAGGACGACGGCTGGAGTGACAGTGACGTGTATGACTGCTTACGCGAGCGAGGCTGGGAGCTGGAGATCATCAATCTGCAGGACATGCCCTGGGTGGCTTCATGATCCCACTCTCGCAGCCCGATCCCTCACGCAAGCAGTGGGAGCTCACCACCGTCAAAGATGAGCGGGTGTGGCGTGACCATGAGGGCCGGTTTGCCATCCAGTGGGCCGGCCGCATGAAGCAGCCCTACTCCTGCTACCGTCTCTGGGACAGTCAGGAGAAGCATGCCATCCTGGGCTTCCAGAACGAAGGCCAGGCCCAGGAAGCTGCCTACTACCTGGAACACCCACATTTCCAGCACCGCATCGGCCTCATCGCCTGCTGCGGGGAGAAGCTCGATCACCCTGCCCGAGCCGACCAGCTCTACCAGTCCGACTTGTTCAAGAAGGCCCTGGCTTACTGCAGGCGGCACTATCGTCGTAACGTCATCCTGTCAGCCAAGCACGGGGTGGTGAAGCTGAATCAGGTGATCGAACCTTATGACCAGAAGCTCACCGCTTCGTATAACCGCCTGTGGGCCGTCAACGTGGAGCTGGAGCTATCTAAGTTGCGGTTCTGTAACACCATGTTCTATGCCCACGCGGGACAGCTCTACACCGAACGGCTGGTTACTCACCTCCCCATGATCTTCCCGCTGAAGGGCCTGGGCATCGGTGAGCAACTTGCCTGGTACAAGAAACACTAGGAGCCACCATGATCACGGTCAGATTCAAAGTCAGGGATTACGATGTCGAGGTCAAACACGATGATGCCTCTATCGTTGAGCAATTGTCCAAGAACATCATCCAGAAGCTCGATCCACCCAAATCTACCCCACTCACCGCTAAGGTGGCAGCGGTCATCAACACCGACCTGCAGCTGGCAGCCCAGCAGATCGGGCGAGACATCGTGCAAGACTTGGTGGATGGCCCTCATGTCGACACCATGCACGTTTCGGAACTTGACCGGCAAAGGTTGACTGACGCCTGGGCCAAGATCGCTCTCCGCCACCTCAACGACCTCACCTTCTAACTCACCCTGGTAACCAGACAAGGATTCAAACGCATGTCCGTTTCCGCACTCGCACGTACCGACAACATCGAGCGCCGTCGCTTCGGGATGCACCCGAAGCTCCTCCTGGACGTTATCAAGCGGCAGGCCGGCACTCTGGCCAAGGCCGTGCTCGAAGGGGTCATGAACTCGGTGGACGCCAAAGCCACCAAGTGCTCCATCACCGTCACCCCTGAGAGCGTCCTCATCGACGACAACGGTATCGGCATCGCCGAACGCAAGCAGATCGAGGACTTCTTTGAGACCTTCGGTCAGCCCCACACCGAGAAAGAGAAGAAGATCTACGGCACCTTCCGCATGGGCCGTGGGCAGATGTTCTCCTATGGTCGCAACCGCTGGCGTACCGGCCCATTCGAGATGAACGTCAACATCGCCGACGATGGTCTGGACTACGACCTCAAGAGTGGCCTGCCTGAGAAGGATGGCTGCCGCATCGAGATCAAGCTCTACGAGCGGATGAAGCCCTCGGACTTTGCCGAGACTGAGCGGTTGATCCGCAGCTGGGCCAAGTACGCCCAGTGTGTTGTTGTCTACAACGGCACCAAGATCAACGTCGACCCCGCTAAAGAAAAGTGGGACTTCGTCACCGATGAGGCCTACATCCGCCTGACCCGTGGTGCCGGCACCCTGGCTCTTTACAACCTGGGCGTGCACACACTGGACATGGCCGGCTCTCACTTCGGCGTAGGCGGCGTCATCGTCAGCCGTCAGCAGCTGGAGGTGAACTTCGCCAGGAACGACGTCCAATCGTCCTGCAAGGTGTGGCGGAAGATCAAACCGTTCGTCGACCAGATCGCCCAGAAGGAACTCCTCAAGAGGGAGTCGATGAACGATGACGAACGCCAACGCCTCATCGACTTGATCGCTCAGGATGAGGTGCCGGCGGGTGCTGTTGATCTCAAGATCATCACCGCTTGCTCAGGTCGTCACTATTCCATCAAGCAGTTCTTTCAATGTTCCTACCAGTACAAAGAACGCCTCACCAGTGCTCCGCTGGGTGACCGCAGGGCTGATAAGCTGTTTCAGCAGAAGCTGGCGTTCGTGGTGGCCGAGGAGACCCTGCGCAAGTTCAACATGTCGTTGAGTAAGTTCCTTGATGTCATGTGGAAGATCAGGACAGGGAAGGAATCGTACAGGATGAACCTGGGTTCCAGCTACAAGATCTGTAGTCTCCAGTCGCTGATCAAGTCGATCAGCGAGAGCTATGACTTGATCGCCGAGAAGAACCTCACCGCCCTGGAGGGGATCTGGCTCAAGCTGGCTCATGTTGCCTACTGGTTGATCATCAAACGCGAACGCAACAGCTGGGAGAAGCGACGTAAGCTCTGCATCGGTCGCTCCCCGGTGGCCGAGGGCTGGACGGACGGCGAGAGCTACATTGCTATCGGCCGGGACTACCTGAGAAGGCTCCAGTTCGACGTCGATGGCGTCAGCAGCCTGGTCCATCTGCTGGCCCATGAGCACTGTCACGACAACGCTGACACCGGGACGCATGTGCACAGCATGGAGTTCTACGAGAAGTTCCACGACATCTTCCGTTCTCGTGGTCCAGCAGCGGTGGGCCAGGCTATGGCTCGTCTGCCGGTGACGGTGCTTTACGCTAAACGTGCTCTCACTAAGCGCATGCTGCGGACGGCCGACCGTGACGCCGATACACTGTCGCAGCTGGAGGCGATGGTGAAGATCCTCAAGGAGAAGAGGGACGCAGCTGATCAACCCGAGGAATAACAGCAACAGGAGATACCATGCCACTCACGAAGCTGAATAGTCTGGGTTGCCGTCTGATCGCTGACGCACTGAATGGTAAAGCCAACGTCATGGAGACAGGTAGGTCAGACCGTTCAGCGCGTGACGCTATGCGGTACGGGCAAGCCAACAAGATCAGGGGGCTCAACGAGGAGGAGCTCGACCTGGTGAAGTACCTCCGCCTGCTGTCCCAGAAGTTCAAGCAGGCCGGCGGTGCTGAGATCGTACACACCAAGGTGACGCAGACGCCGCACTGAAGGCCGCCTGATCGGATGATCCCGCAGCAGAAGGCTATCACGTACCGCCCGCTGCCCCTTCCGGAGGTGAAGCGACCTCCACCTAAACCCAAGAAGCCTAAGAAACCCAAGGTGGAGGAGCCGGAGCCGGTCCCGAAGCCTCGGCCCGTGGTCGTCCCGCTGCCTGAGCCCGTTGATCTTCTCCTCCACACTCCCTATGGCGACATCTTGCAGTCACAGTTAAAAAGACTGCCGCGGGTGAGCCAGTATGTTGTTGCACCAGCTGGCAAGGACAACTACAACCGGCGTGGGGAGGTTGACTCTGTTTTGTGCTCCGTGTTCATGTACACGACGGGCGGTGGATCACGTGTCATCCACAAACCTGAGCCAGGCGGCGAATACGACGAGACACACCCCAAGCAGTATTACATCTTAGAGCACCTCAACGACCTCGAAACCGAGCTGCTCGACTCAAACAACGCCACGCGATTAGATGCTTGCCCGTGGTAAGGAGTAACCATGAGAAACAACCTGCAGTACCTGATGACACTCATCCACCTCAAGCGGGATCTGACCCTGAGCGGGCAGACGGGAGTCATGCAGGCGGCTAAGGCCAAAGTCGGCGATGGTGTCGTCACTGGCTTCCGTAATACCATTAACGAGCTCTACCGTAACCACGTGCAGCGTATCCAGTCGCGTCTGAACACCCTGCTGAAGTGCTGCCGAGAGGGTCGTGACGGCTCTTGGGATTGCAGCACAGATGAGGGCAAAGAGGGATTCGACAGCATGGCCAACCTCGTCACCGATATTGCCACCTTACTCGACTTGGATCTGAATGATCCGGAGGGCTCTAATGTCGATCGACTACGAGAAGATGAAGAGGGAGTTCCCCAAGCTCAAGGCAGCCCTCACGCGAGCCAGGAACAGCAACGACCCTAAGAAGCTCCTGGCCGCAGCCGAAAAGGGCCTCAACTTCTTTGCCAACAACAGTTACCCAGATTGTTGGCACACCTGGGAGAACGCTCAGCGTGACGCCAAGTGGGCGATGGGCCACGGCTGGAAAACACTTAGACCGGAGTAACCATGATCTGCAAAGACTGCTACGGCCCGCTTGCCCCACTGGGCCAGTCGTTGCGACGGCAAGATGTGTGCGGTCGGTGCTGGGACAACCGCACCTGGTGGGCTCATCACTTCACTATGTTTACCCAGGAGGAGTTCGCCCGTCTCCAGGCCGCGTGGAGCCAGAAGCTACCAGGTGTCACTGCTCTCATGGTGATGAATGAGCTCAAGTGCCGGCTCTCCGGTGGAGGGGACTATGTCATCTGACAAACTAATTCACCTGGAGATCTGGGAGACCATTGGGTTGGTCGTGCCTAACTTTGCGCCCATCCAAAAGCACGATGTCATCGCTTCCGGTGACTGCGTGCAGTGCGGTAAACCCATGATGATCCTCGACAACGGCGTGGCTCTCCACCTCAATGGCGACGAAGTTGACTTCGACGCCGACGCCGACCATACTGCCTACCTGGAGCAAGACGATGAGTCCACACAACCTGCGCATCTGGGGGCTGATCCAGGCTCAGCTAATTCGAGCTGAGGATCTGAAGGCAGAGAACGCTCGCGCGATCTTTGAGCAGCGAACTCCACCGAGCTGGGGTTACGAGTTTACCCGCATTGCCGACGAGATCGAACGCCTCGCTAATAGCTTTGAGGAGACACCGTGTCCTATTCCGATGTAGCTCAGTCAATCGCAGCCAAGATCAGGGAAGACCTGGATGACCGTAGAGGCGTCTGGGAAAGCGTCGATGATGACACCAAAGACGAGATCGTCGACCGGTGGATGACGATCATCGACCGGGAGCTGGTGAATCACGCCACCGGTCAGGTCAAAGACGACTCACCCATCGACTTCAGTGCCACACCCAGCTGGAAGGTCAACTTCGCCAAGGGACCTACGGTGATCATTGAAGACGACGACGGCCCAGAGCACCACAACCAGACCAACGGCATCAGCTGCAGCCAGGAGTACATGAAGGGTTACGCCTTCAGCCTGGACTTCCTTTCCTCCCGCGACCAGGATACTTTGACTCCTTGCCTGTGTGACACGCGACTGGACAAAGAAGCGATGCAAGAGGTGTTCGATCGCAATAAGCTGCCTATCAAGGTCACTGATGGCTATCATTCTGAGGCCTGGATCAAACTCAATGTGAAGGTCAACGGGAAGAATCGGGATGCCGTGCTGACTTACAATAACTGCGACTAAGGAGTGGTCATGCTTCAGCTCTATCAGGCGTCAGAAAGCCTGCGTGCCGAGATCGACAAGCAGATACGAGCCAGGAAGTTCCGCATCGCCCAGCTGGACGTACCCAAGGGTGACCTGCCGTTCTACTTGCTGATCAAGGGCTTCTGGCAGGGTTACTATCCTGCTTGCGGTCGAGATCGCGGTGCACCGGGTGCATTCAACCATCAACTCGAATGCACTGGTAACCCCGCCGCCTTGTTCATCTACACGATCCCGGAGATCGTTCATCATCGGCTCTCTGGTTCGTGGACGCCGTGGCATGGCCGTGATCGCCTGCCACGATACCCGACCATCGGTGAGGTGGACATGGTGGCTGCCTGGGAGACCGCCAGCCAACTCACCGCAGATGGCAAGTACACCGACTTCAAGGTGTTCCAGCCTCAAATCGAGAAACACTTGAGGGCGGTAGCATGACCCGATGGAAGTGTCAGAGCTGCGGTGCCACGATGAACCGCCCTCGTGGTGAGCCCCGGCGATGCAGCCGGTGCAAGCGTCGCAGTCGCTTCACCGTCGAATACGACAACCCCGACATCAGCTTCTTCCGCACTCACCTCTACCATGTGCTCCCCGCTGGCAACACCACCAAAGCCTACTGCGGGGCCAAGCGAATCGACGAACCCATTACCAAAGAACCTCAGCGTGCCAGCAACACCTGCGCTAACTGCTGGTGGTACGCCAAAGCCAAGCTGCCGAAAGGCACGCTGCTACACCGACCGGAGCCAAAATGACCGACGAGAAGACCGTTCTGCTTGGTCGCCCACCCACTTCCGGGGTGGGCATCTTGATTCACAAAGAGGGCAAGTTCCTGGCCGGCCGTCGCTCCATGACGTGCAAACGCGGACCAGGCTGCATCGCTCTGCCGGGTGGGCATGTCGAGAATGGTGAGACCATCATGGATGCTGTTCACCGTGAGGTCCTCGAAGAGACAGGCCTCCAGGTCTGCACTGATCTGGACATTGAGTTTTGTCCTGCTATCCTGGGCGTCAGCGATCATCGACCGCGAGTCAACCACATCACCTACTGGGTGTATGCCGAGTACATCGGCGGAGAGCCGGTCAACAAGGAGCCGGACAAGTGCGACGGCTGGGCCTGGTACGACTTGGACGAGTTGATTGCTACGCTCGATCAGACAGGGGAACAGAGCCACTGGACCCCGGCTAACGTCTGGGCTGAGCTGAAGCATCGTACACCGAGTCATTGATCGATTCACGGGGCCTCTGCTAGGCCTACAGCTGGTTAGGTTCGCCCTGGTGGCGGGTCGCTGGCACAACGAGCGAGCAGGGTGTTGATGCTCTTCCCGCACGGGCAGGGGCGGAGATGCCAATGCTCGCAACAGGTGAGCCGATCTGGCTACCTCGTAGCAGGGAGTCAAGTCGGGCTTGTCACAGCAGGTGGAGTCCACCAGCACGAAGCAGGGGCGGAGACACGAACCCAAAATACGTATTTTGAACCAGGAGCAAGCATGCCTATCTACGCCTCGCCTTACCCCTCACAAGGGGTTAATAACGTACCTAGCAAGTTCACCGCTGAACGCATCGTCAATATGTACTCTGACATCGATTGTGACGGTGGTGATCAGCTGCCCGAAGAGCTTGGTGGAGTCATGGAGGAGACGGGGGACCTGTCCGAGGGTCGTTTCCGCTTCCGATCTGGCGTCGGCCTGGATAAGATCAGGCCCATGATAGCCCGGCTCTGGGAGAAGATGACATCGAGAGCCAAGCTCGGATTTCTACGCCAGCAGCAGTTCATTGGCAAGACCTATGCCCAGCAGTGTGAACAGCTGGTCAAAGATCATAAGTAACACCTCCACAGGAGCCACCATGCCACTCAGCCGTTACTTCTTCCATTTTCCGATCTGGCCCGACACCAAGAAGGTACGAGTCACCGTGCGTACCCTGTCTAGGGTTACGGACCATTCCTCCACGTCATCATTTATTAACGTGGACGCTGCCGTCTCCCACGGCATCCATGCTCATTCCGCTACTTTCCACCTCGACATCGAGGATCCCAAAGAGGTGTCGCTCCTCTTCACCTTCGACGAGCCGGCATCGGTGCATGAGCACTGGTACAACTACAACTCGAACAAGAAAACATGGGAGTGTAAAGAAATCAAATCTGAACTCGGCGTCAGCGAACCACATCCTTTCAATTTACCGCACGAACCGGGCATGGAGCGGTGTACTGTGTCGCACCCGCCAGGCCAGGGTCAGTGCGTCAGGTGCAAGCGCTGTGGTGATTTCATTGTCCCGGCGGAGATGAAGTCGCCTTGTCGTGCTCGCAAGAATGAGGCGGTTCAGGTGGTTGAACAGTTTAAGCAACCGGTCAGTTGGTCAACTCCGGCCCCCTCCGACGTCGGTCTCAAGTTCGTCGGGGGTGGAAAGGCCACCTGCGACCACCGCAGCCAGTGTGGCATCTGTGCGACCGAGTTCGACAACCTGCTGATGTCAAAGCAGGAGTATGTCGTCAAGTGGGCTACCACCTTGTTGGAGTTGCTTGTTGCCGATCAGGAGACTACTCTCCAGGTGCTGGAGGCCAACCCAGAACTGCGACAGGAGTTGATCAAGGTCTTCCATCTCAAGGGGTAAGCATGGACGCTGTCAGCATCCTCTGGTTCTTCGCCATGTGCTTCGTAGCGATCTTCTTGGTCATCATCGGGGCCTTCAAGGCTAACGTGAGCAAGGACGGCAAGAGGCATAACTATCTCAACATCGCTCTCACGATGTCGAACCCACGCGCCTGGCTCAACCTGCCCAATCGTCAGTCGTACAGCATCGTAGCTAAAGAAATGCTGGTGCTGTCGGATCATAACCGCACCCTGATCCGCTTCCAGAACGCCAGCACCTGGAATCACCACGGCTCAGCTGCCCCCTGCTCTCCGCACATGGTCTGTAACGGCGTCGAGATAATCGACTATACAGACCATGACGCAGTGGATACAAAAGGGCCAGGGCTGCTCAACAGCTCGGGCTTCGTCAAGGACTGCAGCTTTACGGTGGTAGTCAGTGCCACCGAGCAGAGCGAGTCGCTTTACGTGATGAGTCGGGAGCGGGCCGAGAGATACCAGTAACCAGGGGAGTAAGTATGAGCAATCACTTCGAGCATCCAGAGATATTCAGCGAGGTGAAGCCACCCAAGGGTCCAATCAAGCACATCTTCTACTTCGGGATTACCTGCGGGGTGGGTGACGGTCCCGGCATTCCGCTTTATCTGCCTACCGTGAAGGTGCCGTCTATCACACCGGTCGCTGATCTTCCTGCAGTGCCTGCCGGCGAGGAACCGGTGGCCATCGTGACCAATGAGACGGATGTGCACATCAACGCCTTTGTCGGCACCTTTGCCGAGTTTAAGGAGCACGTCAGGGCAGCGATGACGCGGATGGAGAACCAGTTCCGCACCCTGAAGATCACAGGTAAAGATCACCCACTCCCTAAAGGGGAGTACACCCAGGGATGCCACAGTCACGAGCTTCTCGACTACACCCTGAATGGACCTGTCAGTGTGCAGCGTCGTAAGGACGCCAAGGAACAGAGTGTCTTTGAGGAGCAAGCAACGCATGAAGCGTTTGGCGAGATCCTGAAAGAAGCCGATAATGATCAGAGTCGAGCACGGGTGAAAGTCATTCGCCAGGAGAAAACCACCGTCACCCCCAATGCCGGCAGCGAAGAGGTGATGGCTCGTCGCCTCCAGGAGAAGGGCACCTCCAACCTCAGCGCTGCCTTGTCTAAGTTAAGATTGAACAAGACCCATAACCCTGTCGCCACTCCCGTGCTGGCTGACTTGGAAAAGAGAGCAACTCATGTCGAACCGCCGAAGCCTGCTGGGGAGCCTGGTAGCAATGATCACGGGCCTGTTCCTTCCGACCAGGACCAAGGCGATCTCGCTTAACCCGCACCGTCGTACGGTGGCCACCATGCGGTTGGCCACCGAGATCAGATGTGGCGTGGGACCGGTGACCGCCATCATGGCCTTCCGAAGTGGCACCTTTATGGTCTACGAGGGCGCCACCTTTGAGTCGAAGGAGAACGGCAAGCTAGTGTGGTTGACGCCGGTGAAGTGGTCTTCCCGGCTTTACTACGAGAAGCTCCCCGATGAGCTGCGAGGTTTGCCTTGGGTGCGAGTTCAGGAGCAGCAACTCTCTCAGCACCCGCCTGTCCAGTCGAGCTACGGCACCAAAGAGGAAGCTCGCATCCGCTTTAGCCCGGTCTACCTCGACGACGTCAACCTCCGACTGGAGGACATGATTCTTCATTCAGCACCGCATGGGCAGCCGCCCGTTTGTTAGACTGAAGTCACGGGGCCACCGGTAGGCCCACAGCTGGTTAGGGCGTCCCTGGTGGACGCTCGCCGGCACAACGCATCGCCGCCGGGCTTGCATTGGATCCGGAAGGAAGGAATTGCCGCACCGGGGGACCTAGATATGGCTAAGCAACACGAGCCGGGGTTAGGATAAGCGTACCGGGTCAAATGGAGATATGTCATGCCGTTTAAGTCGAAGGCCCAGCGCAGATGGATGTATTCTCAGAAGCCCGAGATGGCTAAGCGATGGCAGGAACACACACCCAAGGACATCACCCTGCCCGACAAGGTAGGCGAAGAGAAGAAGGAAGCCACCGACGTCGTGGAGCAACTCTACACCGGCTGGCAGCTTCGCAGGGCCTTGCTCAACACCGGCATGGGACTGGGCAAGACGGCTGGTCTTCTCTCGCGGGGGCTCAAGCTCTTTGGCCCGGCCGCAGCGATGGGTGGAGCTGTCGGCATCGGCATCCTGGGTAGCCGACGATCAGGCCAATCGACTACCCCACCACTCAAACTCAGTAATCAACCCGCAGCCCCCGTCAAGCCGCCGGCACCAGCCCCTGTTGCTGCACCGCCGCCTGACGATCACTCTTTCGTTCCGCTGGGGCTCGCACCCGAAAATAATACCGCATGACGGAGCTATCGATGCCTCACTTCGACAAGGACGCCCAGCTACGCAGGTTGCTGGGCGATGCTTTTAACAAGCCAATTCCTTCAGATCCACCAGCCAAATACGCAGCGTTCACGCTCTCCATGCTAGCCTGCATGCTCTGCATGACAGCGATCTGGTTTGACTCCAGCTTCGACTATTACTGGGGCACGGCCGGCATCATTGGCCTGGTCGTCACCATCGTCATCTTGCTGTTCTGGGATGCCCGCTGTAACATCCAGAGCAAGTAGTCAGTTCACGGGGCCACCGGTAGGCCTACCGCTGCTTAGGGTGCTCCTGGTGGGTACTCGGCGGCACAACGCACCACGACCGGGTACTGGTATGTGGTCGACGGCCGGGGTTACTCCTGGCCAAGTCAAACGGGATCATCCCAAGGACAAACATGAACAACAAACACACGACGCAGCTCTGGGTACTTGCCTTCCTCTTCGGTTTCTTGGCCATCGCTGTCAAGAGTGGCTGGACGCAGGGATTCGATGACGCCATCCTCACCTGGCTGCACCCTATTACCAACAGCACGCTGGCCAGCGTGGCTCGGGATATCACCTCCTGGGCCTCGGCCGCCACGGTCTGTTTTGCCATGCTGATCTACATGCTCTATTGCGCAGTCGATCCCACCAATAGCAACGATCGGCCTGACCCCAGACCTGCCTTCATCGCTGTCGCACTGGCGTTCATCTTCGACTTGGCCTGGAAGCTCATCGTTCAACGCGATCGACCTAGCATCGTCTCACACCTGACCGAGGAGGGCGGTTACTCCTTCCCCAGTAGCCATGCTTCCGCTGCTGTTGCCTTCTGGTGGACCGTTCTGCGTGTCGCCTACATCCGTGCCGACAGGGTGCTCAAGGCCCGAGGTCGGAGTGAGTACGACATCAACTACGCCGTGTTCAGGACCATCGTCAGCCTTACCTTCTTTGGTATCGCCTTGGTCTGCACCAGTCGCGTCATGCTCGGCGTCCACTACCCGACCGACTGCATCGGTGGTTGGCTCCTGGGCTTCTTCTGCTCCGCCCTGTCCATCAACTGGCTCGTCATTGGAGATGTCAATGCCTCGTCACCGCCGAGTACCAAAGCAAAAGTGTCAAAATAAGGACTGCGAGACTCCCTACAGCAGGGTCCTGGTTGTCGTCAATGACAAAGGTAAGCATCAGGGCTACTACTGCCGGAAGTGTTGCAATTATTTCTACCGTCATGGTTGGCCGCGGCCTCGCTCCAAGGAGGCTGCTCTCCGGGAAAGGATGGCCTCGTGATGCGCTTCCTCGTTCACCTTACGCGGGCAACCGCTTACGGCTTCATCATCGCCCCGGTCGCCATCTTGATCTTCTGGCTGTGCAGCCCTGCTGGGCTCGTTGCCTGGTCAGCAGCCGGTAAATGGTTGATGTCCGTTCTCGCAGGTGTTATTGTTGTCCTGTCGATAGCAGTGGCGGTGTGCCTGCCCATCTGGTTCGGCCTGTACCTGCTCGATATCTCAACAGTATTGGACAAACAGCGAGAGCACGATGCGACCTCAAACCAAAGTTAAAGTCACTGGTGAGACCCTGGCCGGCGGTAAGTCACTCCTCGGCCGCGAAGGGATCATCACTCACATCAGCCCTGAGAACATCCGCGTGGTGTTCCATAACGGTCAAGTCAAGGACATCGGGTACTTCCCGCCACGGGGTTCGCTCCGCAGTGTGCGGAGACGCCGACAGGGTACACTGGAGTAAGGAACTCCGGAGTACCGCATGCGAACACTTTGGAAGATCTGTAAAGGCGCCGGCAGGTTGCTGGCCGGCATCGTGCTGGGCTATCTGACTATCGGATTCGTCCTGGCCTTGATCATCCTGGTCGCTAAAGGTGCTCCTGGGTTCACGTTGCCCTACTGGTTCACTCTGTGGATGGTCTCCTGGCCGTTCATGCTGCTGGTGATGGCCAAGTAGGTTTCAAAATACGTATTTTGGAGGATGGAATGGACTTCAACTCCTTCGGTGAAGCAATCTTTGAATCGCTCGTGATCATGGTCATTGCCATCATCATCGGCATCGTACAGCTGGTGTTCATCGCTCTCAAGCTGTTCAAGGCCATCGACTGGTCTTGGCTCTGGGTCATGAGTCCACTCTGGATCACCTTGTTTGTCATCGGCGTGTGGGGGCTGCTCGTCCTCATCGTGACCTGGTTCAACAACCTGAAGGTGAATCACCCATGATGAAACCTATCCTTTGCTTCTTCATCAAACCGAGTGACCGCAGCTATCAGTGGCTGCGGTGCAGCCGTAGCGGGCCGTGTCCTTCGATGGGCGGTGACTACAGTTATCACTCTGCTTTGAATCGAGTCGAGGATGGTGTCATCAGTGCCGAGGATAAGGCACGCGGCATCCTGGGCGGGCATGGCGACATGACGCCCTTTGCCGAAGACACACGCTGGCCGGCTCAGTGCAGCTGTGGTTTGGCGTTCGAGAAGAAGGATCGTGAGCTGTTCTGGGAGGTGATCTACCAGGACGATAAGGGCGGTGAGTATCACTTGCACCTGAGCGAGCTGCCTGGTGGGCCGGTCAGAGCACCAGCAGGAGCCATGTGGGATGCTTCCTGGTGGCGCGGCTCGGACGGTAAGAAGGATAAGTTCACGGGTGCTGATGGCATCTGTCTCTATGTTCGCTGCCCGTCTGACCCCAGTGGCGAAGGCCCCGACATTTCAGACTGGTTTATCGACGGGCCATCGATCAGCTCAGGCAGCAACCCGGCCTGGTCACGCAAGGGCACCGTGCCACGAGTTACCGTCAAACCCTCTATCTTCATTGCTCCGTCTCGTCCCGGCTTTCACGGTTGGCTGCATCGTGGCTTCATCCGCCACGTCAACGATGCTGACCCTCAGCAGGACGATCTCTAAACCAATACCCAGGCCTACCGCCTGGGTTTTTCACTTGAGGTACACCATGCGTCGTCTCTCGTTCTACTCTGTACTCCTGGTCCTCTGTGCCGCCATCATCGCCATCAACGAAAACCAGCCTCAGCCCCAGCCGATGCCTGGTTACCCCTGCACCGTGCTGAGCATCAGTCAGCAACCCCTCATCCGCACCACAGGTGATAGCGAGGATCCCAGTGGCCCAACTGAGTACAACCTGGAGGTCGAAGACGATCTGGGCTATGTCTGGCTGGCTGTCGGCGTCGGTGATGAGTTCTACACCAACCTGCACGTCGGGGATAAGGTCCAGGTGGTCCACGAGAACTCGCCTGGTCGCCTCTACGTCGTGATTATCGGTCGCACACCCTAGCATGTTACAATCAGGACATGACGACCAACATCGCAGTCTTGATCGCCGTCCTGGCTCTGTTCTACCCGTTCATGAGCGTGTTCGAGTGGACGATTCACCGCTACCTCATGCACCGCAAATCCTTTCCAGCGTTCATGTATCGCTGGTTCCCCACGCTCAACTACACCCTGGAAGCCCACCGGCACTTCCACCACGGTCAGTGCTTCCGTGAGGACTTCCATCACGATGACAAGCTCCCGTGCAACCTCTTCAACCTGACCCTCGACTTGCAGTGGATCCCCATGATCCTCGTCTGCGGGTTGATGTGGTTAGTGAGCCCTGCCGGATCCATCGCCTTCTTCGTGTTGGTGTACGTCCACCACGCCCTCTGGGGTTACATCCACAGTGAGATGCACATCCCCGGTTCCCACTGGTGGGTACCCTACCTGCCATTCTGGAAGGCCCTGCACGATCACCATGAGCTGCATCACGTGCAGCCGGGCACCAACTACAACATCATCTTCCTGGGGTGTGACTGGCTATTTGGAACGAGGGCCAAGGTGAACTAGACACGGCACGGTGGGTCATGTACAACATGCAGACATGGGAGGGCGTTAGGCAGGTCGGTCTGGTACCCGTCTGTCTGGCGTCTTCCCGCCATACCGGGGTGGAGCAGTGGTAGCTCGCGTGGCTCATAACCACGAGGTCGTAAGTTCAAATCTTGCCCCCGGCTCTTAGAGGTCACCATGTCCCAAGACAGTAAAAAAGTCGAAACGCCCGCCACCGAGATCTACCTGCACGTGGGTAATAGTGGTGCCACCATTCGCGTCTTCGATGCCTACGGCCCAACGCTAGAGATCGAGACCAGCTCTTTCGGCAACCTTCAGCACAGGTTCCGCTTGGCTACCACCCGTGAGGGTCTTGTAGCCATTCGTGACATGCTCACCAAGGCTCTGGAGACGCAGTCGTTCTCCGAGCCTTACGTTCACGCCGCCGTGGTTCCCAACCCGGCAAGTGGTGAGGATAGCTGCGGTGCCGGCAGTTGCCCCGAGGACGTTGTTATCCCATGAAAGCCAACGTCACTATAGACCTGTCTGACCTCGTTGCCCTGGCCTCGCTGCTGCGTGATCCACGCTGTCAGCTCTTGGCTCTCGACTTCAATACCAGCTCCCCTGACTTCGTCAATCAAGTCCTCCAAGCCCTGGCGGATGCCACCGCTAAATAGATCCATGGCCTGACGTGGGTGAGTCGAGGAGTACTAGCCAAGCCTCTACCACGTCGGGCCTCCTTCCAGTCGTGTTATAATTGGACTATATCGCACGCCAGTCACCGGCATGACGCCTACGATGGACGTGCGTTAGGAGTCCGCAATGAAGCGATCTGTTTTGGCCCTGGTGGCCTGCTTGGTGCTGCTCTGCACAACGCAGACAGTCAAAGCCGACTGGGTATATTATGTCAACAGCGATGGTTATGTGGTGATGGTCTGGGATCCTGCCTTTCCGGGCGATCCCACACCTCCTCCTACCATGCCACCAGGCGGAGGAACCGTAGCTTGGGATGTATTACTGCGGCTTTGGATCGTCTTGACCAGCCCGATTTTCCCATAACGGACAGACAGCTGAGAAATACCACGACACCCAGGCATCCCGCCTGGGTGTTTTCGTTTAATCAGGAGACACTATGTTCAAGAAAGGCACCATCATCTTGGATCGCGACGGCAAGCAGAAGGGCGTGTGTTCTGGAAATATACGTCCTTGCAGCCTGGAGGGTTGTAACGGAGTACGTGTATCTGTGACATGGCCAGATGGTCGTCGCTCTTTCCCTTGCTCCAAAGGCATCACCACCAACAAGCGTGGTCAACTTCAGATTGGATAACTCATGGCACGTCGCGTCCCCAAAGAGATTCAAGAACGCATCAAACGCTTCGACAAGCTGGTCTACGAGCACCTGCTCACGCTGGGCATGGTGGCGTTGGACGGCAACAACACGAAGGAACCCTGGCTCGATCGGTTCCAGGTCACCCTGTATTCCGACTGCGGCCTGGTCAATGTCTCAGGTGGCTTGTGGTTCTCCGAAGACACTATCTACACAGTGTTCTTCAAGTTCGAGGAACCCGAGCGGGCTGTCACTGCTCAACTTCCAGACGTCAATCCGCACAGCGGCAAGTGGAACATGCACATGGAGGCCGCCCATCAGGCCAATACAGCCGGCGCTGCCTTTCAGCAGTTCAAGTTTCGTCTCGGCCTGATCAAGGCACGCCAACCAAACATCCTGATAGGCCTGCAGCGTGAGGGCCTGGTCGAGGTGAGACTCACCGTACCCGACAAGTTCCTGGACGACACGATGGATGTGCTTAACAAGGAACCCGGTCTCAAGCTGGTGCGAGTCATCAAGCACGAACGCACGCATGACATCGGTTTCGGCAATCAACACCTGCTCACGCTCTACATTGATCGTGAGGAGTACCATACTCTCAAGCTCGCCATTTCCATCCTCTGTAACCGAGAGAAGCCCAAATATGTCCGCAAACTCAAACGTCCCCTCCCGCCCACCTACGCACCCAAACGGCATACCTCGGCTGTACGACGCCAACAAGCTGCGCGACGTCGCTCTCACTACCTACTATCTGACCGAGGGTGTTATTCACCCTCTGTCTCGATTGAAGGTATGGAACGAGGTCTACCGGAATCAGTCGCACGCCGACATCGTGGAGAAAATCCATGACATGGCCCTGGTGATCGACAACTGGATGCGTACCAACAAGTTCGTGGAGCCTGACGTCACGGACGGGGCCTACTATTACGACTTCATCGAGACGACGATGGGTGGGCGAATCGTCGAGTACACCAAGATGACTCAGCGATTCCCCGACAACATGGATCTGGTGTGCATGTTGAACGACATCCTCAGCGAGAACAAAAAGAAACGGAAAGGCAAGTGACCATGGACACGCATCGAATCGGCTCTGCGGAGCTGCACTCCATCGAACGGCAATGGGTCACTACGAGCTTCATTCGCATTCCTCCTGACTCTCAGCTGCTGGGGTTCACGATGCGAAAGGAGAAATACTACGACAGTGGCACCAAGCACTATCGTTATGTCCCTACTCTCTTCTGGCGCTACGCTCAACCCACCAAGGAAGCCCTGAACGAGAAGCGATTCAAGATCATCATCGTGGCGGGTGAGACAGATTGCCTGCCAGCCGACGCCACGTTCATTGCTTCGACTACCTGCAAGGGCGTTATCTACTTCATGTTCCAGGGTGTGTTAACCGAGGACGAGCTATGAGCGCCGACACGGAAGAGACCATACCGCAGTTGCGTGAGGAGATGCGACAGCTGCTGATCAAGGTCAAGAAGATTGAGGACGACCCCAAGAACCGTAACCCTCCCGGCACGTTTCAGATTTACACCGCCAGCGCCCGCCGTCGCATGGATAAGTTCATGTGGAGTATCACTCATTGCAGAGCGAGGATTCGTGCACTGGAGGGTCACCCCGTACCAACCAACGGCTATAGCGGCCGCAACAGCAACCGCCGATAGGAGACACATGCTTCCTGAGCTACTGGATATTAACACTGAGTGGCGACCGAGCCACGACACTGATATGTTGTTGCTTTATATCGACAACAACCCACACAGCCTGGCTAACGTCCTGCAGCACGTACGCGGGACGTTGGAGCTGTTCGAGAAGGAAGCCGCAGTCAGGCTGCGTTCACACATCTACAGCGACTACCGGGGTCCGACGTTTGCCGCCAAGCGATATGGTGACGACAACACCGAGATGTACATGAAGTCGAGGTTGCAGAAACTGCTCGACACCAAGACTCGTTATTACAAGTCTTACCTCTACTGGATAGACATCCTTCGGCACTACCGCACCAAGCACAACGAGGGCTGTCGGTTGGAGGAGTATCTTCCAGAAGCAATAGACAAGGTCAAAGAACAAAAGAGAAAGGAAGCAATGGCCATAGCAGCACGCGGCACGATTCCCGACGAGATCAAAGAGATCTTGAACAATTGCACTATCGACGATGACGCTCTGACCGTCACGCTTCCGGAAGGTCAACTCGCCCCCAAGGTCTACGCTGCTTTCAAGAAGGTCCTGCTGGGTTATGACGGTAAATGGAAGTCCAACCTCGGCACCCACGTCTTCCCCAACCGCCAAGCCATCGACTTGCTCCGGGAAGGGATTAAGACCGGCAAGGCGATCAATATCCAGCAGACCAAGCAATCGTTCTACACACCGCCCGAGATCGTCGACTTGATGATGAAGGAGGCCCAGGTACGCAAGTATCACTTGTGCCTGGAACCGTCAGCCGGCGATGGTCGCATCGCCAAGAGGCTGAAAGACCTGGGTTGCGATGTGCATTGTGTGGAGCTGGATAAGCACGATGCCGACGCCCTGGTGGAGAAGAGTTACGCGGTCTGGCAGCAAGACTTCCTCACCTTCAACAGTCCCTCGCTGGTCACCCAGTACGACCGTATCGTCATGAATCCGCCGTTCACTAAGATGCAGGACATCAAGCACATCCTGCACGCCTGGAAGATGCTTAAACCGGGCGGCAGGCTGGTGTCGATCGCCTCTGGCTCTGTTCAGTTCCGTGGCACAGCGCTGCACAACGAGCTGGTCGAACTGATCAAGAAGAACGGCAAGATTAAGGAACTCCCTGTCGCGGCGTTCAAAGAGTCGGGGACGACGATTAAGACGGTGATGGTCATCCTCAACAAAGGGAAGTAACCATGATCGCGGCCGAGTTCAAACCGACGTCCCGTGGCTACATGCACGGGACGGTTGCCAAGCTGGGCGACAAGAAGGTGGAGATCCTCCGCTATGATACCTGTCACGCTCAGTGGCAGGTGTTCTGTTATGTCAACAAAGAACTGCAGCCTCAGCCTGACGACAACCCGGATGGCTATACGCACCAAGCGGCCGTGCAGATCGCCCAGGCGTTTCTGAGAGGAAATCAAGCATGAGCGATCATGACTTTTGGTGGTGGTACTTGCACCTCGGTTCTTACGTTGTCGTCTATTCCGTCGCCATCATGACGATGGAGAAACGACACAAGCTCAGTCGTCACCACATGTGTTACCCCTGGTGGATGGTGTTCACCATCCTCCCGTTGCTTATCTTGCTCATCTGGCCCGCCTGGCTGCTGATCGCAGACTGGCAATTAACGAAAGACTCACATGGCTAACGGTCTCACTAATGAACTTATGGCAGGTCGAGAACTCACCCTCAAGGAGTTCGCGGTCAGGGTCGCTAAGAGCGAGAACATGCTTCGCACCGACCTGGCTGTCCCTCGCGGTGTGATCGCCGGCGAGTTCACCGGTTGGGAGCCGGGGCACTACGGGGTCAACGTGGAGTTGGCTAAGGCCAAGTTCACGAAGATCTCGACCATGACCCAGGCTGACAAGGAAGCGGCAGCGGAGGCCCACAATAAGAAGCTCTTGGAGTGGCGGAAAGAACCAGAGAAGCGGCTTCAATACAAGAAGGAGCTGCGAGCCCGCTACGACGGCATGATCGACAAGATTAACAACTGGAAGCCCGCAATCGACAGCGAGGCGTTCCGGAACTTCCGTGGTCGCCTGCTCAACGAGATCAACGTGGCTATCGCCTGGGATTGCCAGGGTATCGATCAAGCCCTGAAGACCGATCCCAACGATTGGCAGCCCGTGACCGCTGAGGAGTTCTGGAACCAGGAGCTCGCTGACGCCGGCCAGGAGCTGGCCACCGCTAACGCACGCCTTGACGAGGCCTACAAAGCAGTCACCGATCGTAACGATCTCGTCCAGTTGCTGGTGACTGAGCTTAACAAGGAGACCCTGTGACAGCAGCCTACAAGTGGAAGTGCCCGTCGTGCGGCTCACCCAACACCAAGCGCACCACCTGTGGCAGGTGTGGTCACGCACCTGCTGCAATTGTCGAACCTGGGCCGGAAATGGTCTTTGAAGAGACGGTGCAATCACGCATCGTCCGCTTCATCGACCGTGATGGCACCGGGGCATGCAAGCGCAGTATCACCGCCCGCTATGACTACACCAACAAGGGTTGGTCGATGTCGCTCTACGAGAAGAACCTGACCTGGGGACCGCTGCAGGCCCACGACAAGATGACTGACTTCTCCGCCGACAACATCGACTTGGTCATGGCAGCCTGTCGCTACTTCGAGTCCATCAAGGGCAAGTTGTTCGATGCGGCCCAGGAAGTCGTGAAACGCAACGATAGCCACTACGCTGGAGAGTGATATGGTCAACAACCGCTATTTGAATCTCCTGCAGAAAGTGTTGACGCGGGAGTTGTTCCTGACCGACCCCAGGAAGCTACAGGACCGCAGGCACGGTAGGGACTGGCCGATGGATGCCGAGACCATGGTCGGCACGGAACGGCTTTGCAGCCTGACTCGTCTGTGCCAGGATGTCTACGCTCGCAGCATTCCTGGTGATTTTGCTGAATGCGGCGTCTGGAAAGGCGGCTGTGCCATCATGATGGCAGCGGTTGTCGAGGAGCGAATGGACAGCGGCGATCATCCGTATCAGCCTGTCCGCAATGTCTGGGTCGTCGACTCATTCCAGGGCTGCCCTAAGCCTAACCCTGAGCTCTACCCTGCCGATCTCAACGACAACCACCATAGTCTGCAGTTCCTGGCCGTCTCGCGGGAAGAGGTCATGTCCAACTTCAACCGTTATGGCCTCCTGCATCCTAACGTCAAGTTCCTGCCAGGCTGGTTTAAGGACACGCTACCAGGTCCGATCGAGAAGCTGGCCGTGCTTCGTCTCGATGGTGATCTCTACGAGTCGACCTGGCAGTGCCTCAAGGCCCTCTACGAGAAGGTCAGCCCCGGCGGCTACGTGATCGTCGATGACTACGGCTGCGTGCCGGGTTGCCGACAAGCCGTTGATAACTTCCGTGAGGTCCGCAACATCCGCAACCCCATCCACCAGATCGACTGGACCGGTATCTGGTGGCAAGTTTAAGGAACACCCATGAGTTTCAAAGTCGAAGTCATCGCTGATCGCAGTAAAGAGTGGAACAGCAACGCTGTGCGGTTAGCCACTCGTGAGGAGGCTGAGGCCTACGGCAAGGACCTGGAGTGCCGTTGGGTGCTGGTCACTGATCGTCGCGTCACTGAGAGTGCTGACCCTGTCAACTACGCCTGGATCGACGGCAAGCTCGTTGACGCCAAGCCTGTCGCTGTCTGATTCCAAAATACGTATTTTGCACACCAGGAGAACACATGCGAACGCTGACGATTGATGTTGGTGGTCTGGAAGTCAGAGTGGTCGAGGCAGACAGAAGAGCGTGCTTGATCGCCATGAAAACCAGACTCGTTCAGATAGAGTTCACCAAGGCTCAAGTTAACATTAGCGTCAAGGAGTACCGGGCCATCTCCTATGAGGGTGACAAGCGCTGGCACTATTCTACCTGCGAGAACGGTGTCGGTTTCAGCCAGCATTGCGAGGATTATCCCGATGCGGTTGACCGCTTGCTGAAGGCAGCGGCCGAAAACGGAGACCAGTGGAACTCATGAGCTACTACATCTCGGCCGAGATCCTCGACTATAACCAGGAGCGGCATACCTTCTTGATGCGGTCGTTCATGTTCTCTCCGTCGCTCCGGGAGATGTCCGTTGAATCGGTGATCAACCGCACTTACATGCTGAACGGCATTCTGCACCTCAAGGGCCTACCTGACCGTGGGTATCTCCGCAAAGGGGATGTTGTCGTCATGGAGGTACTTAAAGCGTGAACTCTATCGCCTGCCGTTTGCGGCAGAATGAAATCGTGCTGCTCGGCCATGATCAAAGCCACGCGGTGGGCCTCGTCGCCTACCGCTGTCGCAAGGCTAATGATCGTTTCATTTATCTAGTGCCAGTTGTGAGAATCGGCGATGAGTGGCGGGATGCCCAGATCGGCCCAGAATTACAGGTGGAGCACACCCGAGCGGTGACGCAGCTTGTCATCCAACCTTCACGTCACTTGCTCTGTACGACACCTGAGACCGACGCTATGCTACAGAGCATCTAACCGCCTCACTCGTAGTCCCAAGGATGGGTCATGCACTACCATCGTCCGCACCACCGACGAGCCGACGTCATTTTCATCTACCGCAATTTCATGGCCATCGGGCCGAACTACTGCCACATCGGTCTGGGGGTCAACAGCCTTCACTCCGTTAAGGTGCTGCGTAAGAATGGCGTCAAGGCTTCAGCTCATGGCGTCCGTAAGCACCAGGACATCAACGTCGTACTGGCTCAGAACCCCGGCTGCACGCACTGCATCATCGAAGCACCCTGGGTCAAGACGCACGATCTGGAAATGATCGTGCGTGCCTACCCGGACGTTCACTTCGTCGTCCGTTGCCACTCGCAGATCGGCTTCCTCCAAGTCGAACCCGGAGCGATCAACCTGATTCGCGAAGGCATGGAGATGCAGGATCACGAACTCAACTTCACGATGTCCGCCAACAGCCGGCGGGCCAATGACTTCTTGCAGACAGCCTACGACGGCCACTGCAAGTACCTGCCCAATCTCTATGACGCTTGCCGGGCCACCCACAAGAAGTTCAAGCATCCTAATCATCGGGACTGCATCGACATCGCCTCCTTCGGTGCTCTGCGACTCCTGAAGAACCACACGACAGCCGCAGCTGCAGCGATGCTCATCGCCCGCAACCTGGGCTGTCATGTGAACTTCTATGTCTCAGTCAACCGCGAGGAACACGGCAAGGCAGTGCTGCACAGCCTGCGGAACATGTTCCGTGGCTCCAAGTATGCCGCCCTGGTCGAGAACCCCTGGGAGCGCTGGGGCTCATTCCGCAAGACGGTGCAGGAGATGGATCTCTGTATCCAGCTCAGCGCCACCGAAACCTTCAACATCACCACGGCTGATGCCGCCGCGGCCCAGGTCCCCTGTGTCGTGGGCGATTGCATCGATTGGGCTCCGAAGTCGTGGCAGTGCCCGATTGACGACGCTGAGGAAGCGGCCCGCAAAGGCTGCTACGTCCTCAATGATTTCAACGCCGGCATCGAGGGCCGCGAAGCCCTGGAAGAGTATTGTGCTGAAGGGGTGAGGATCTGGCTCAAGTATCTCGACTCCAACCCCACTACCTAATCCCATGCTAGAATGACCTCTGTGTTCCCAAAACATGGAGGTCTGTTTATGCGCACGTCCGGTATTCTGCTGCTGGGGTTATTGTGTTTCCTGGCTCCCAGTCAGGACCCCATTGTTCTCCCCGTCACCCCAGGGTTTACCTGGTCGCCGGTGACGGCTCCCACCAACGCTCTCTTCATCCAAAGTTATTCCAGCTACGCCGGCTGGAATAACCCCGCATCGGGTCAACCCGCCGGCACCTACGAGATCAGCAATGCCATCGTAGATCGTTCCCGCAAAGTCGGGACGTTCTCGCAGCCGGCCACTGTCACCACCAAGCTCGGCGGCAGGTTCTGGGTCGACAGCTCCAACCAGCCTACCACCACCGATGATTGTGGTTTGCTCTGGAAGGTGAAGTGCATCAACGTCACCGAGACGCTCGACTTCACCAATGGTAGTGAGCATTATTATTCGACCAACCATCAGCCAGTGGTGTCGATCTCGCCGTACTCCGGTGACTCGGCAACCATTCAACCTCTCATCGTTCTCTGGTCGCTGGACGTGAAGGGTCTCCGGTTTGGTGGTCGCAATACTGCTGTTGCTCCACCTCCTGTGGTCTCCCCTGACGCCTTCCCCTGTGCCAATTTCGATGTATGCTGGTGTCGTGTTACTGAGTCGGGTGAGACGGCTTTATCACCGCCGACCAGTCTTACTGCTCCTAACTTCGGCACGCCCGTTGATGTCATGCGCGTCTTGCTTGGTATGGCCGAACAACACCCCCAAGGAACTCTCGGATACCACGTCTATGTTAGGTTTCAACCCACTGATCCGTGGCAACGCGTGCCGGCCCCGCACTGTCTTGGCGATCCGAAGATCGCTGATGATTGGCTCTTCCAGTGGCACGATGAACAACCGATGCTCAGTCACCTGGCTTCAACGGTGGTTCAACCGAATCCTGTGGCTACTCCTTCGAGTCGGTTGAATGATCTGCAGATGCAGCTCATGAACGCTAACGGCAGCATCATCGTCCCGGCAGGTTCTACTTACTATTGCTACTGCCCGGTGATCGATGAGTACGGCGGCGGCAACAGCAAGAGTGGTCGTCGCATCGCCGCCGCCGACAACGGTCACTGGTATCTCGTTCAACAGATGAGCCTGTCCGGCGAGACCTACTGGCCGATGATCGTGGTGCAGAACCAGGCGTCACTGTGGGAGGGTGTCCAGGTCCAGGGTGTCCACGGCGCCAGTGCCGGCCTAGCCTACTCGGACTTCAGCGGCGGGCAGGGCTTCAGTAACCAGTTCAACAACTGCAGCTTCTCGTGTGTGGCTACTCCGGTCGGCCGTACCGCTGGTATGGTGATCTGGGATAAGTGTTCCACCTCCTCGGGCGGACACACCGCTTCCGAGCAGCGCTACACCAACTGCTCTTTCTTTGGTGACATCGGCATCTGGCTCGAAGGTAACCAGACCGCTGACATCCAGTTCGACCGCTGCTGGGCATTCGGCTCAGCCACCAATGATCGTCGCAGCTCAGCGGTCTACGTCAACACCGGCAACATCGTGACTTGGTCCAATGGCTTCTACGTCGACTCGGTCTCCGGGGTGATCTTCCGGACGATCAGCGACATGAACATCGACGTCACCGGGATCTGGTGTGATCAAGGCTTCAAGCACTTCGTTGACGCTTCCTCGGACAGTCGGGTGCAGGTTGCACTCTACAAGGGTAAGCTCAATTGCTGGGGCACTGCTCCCAACTTGGCCCGCATCATGGAATCGCAGCTGACGCACAAGATGCAGTTCCACGGCACTAACACCCAGGGTCAGCCGGCTGGCAATATCCTGGTCGTCAGTCCGCAGTATAACTGTGTCGATCTTCGCTTCGATGATACACCGCTCTCGGAACAGGTCGCTCTCTATGAGCCGACCCTGGCCCAGTCCAAGACGCAGTGGCTTACCTTGTACCACTGGCCGATGGACCCGTCGTTCTGGAACCAGCCCTTTCCCGGTTACAAGCTGGTCGTCTCCACCTATAACGCCCCGGTGCTCGACACCAAGGTGACGATCCCGGCTCAGTCGATCGTGGTGAACGTGCCGACCGCTACTGCTATCCCGGCCGGGTCTTCAACCCTCCCCACCACGCCGGTGACAGTGACCGTGCCGGCCCAGGTGATTACGGTGCCGGGCCAGTCGGTGAAGCTGCCTGGTAAGAACATCATCTTCAATTCAATGACGGGCAGGCAAAACGTCCTGCGTCCCGACTGGTGGAGTAACCCGCCAGGGGCGACACCCTAACTCACCAAGCCATCCTTCGGGGTGGCCTTTTTCATTCTGGGGTGCTATCCTCAGCCCAGGAGAGACGCATGACTATTCAGCACGTAGAGTTCTTCCTGGGTAGTAAGCTGGAACAAATCCAGGATCGTACGCCCAACTATCACATCAAGGCCCAGCGTGCTGACTCCGATCGGCAGCTCACCCGCGATATGCTGGACGTGGCCAACGAGTGGAAGAAGGCCATCGAGGTCACGAACGTCGACATCCTGACGTTTGTCCATAGTAAGTTACAGTCGTTGGGCTGGCAGACGCAGATTACTCAGGGCAGGCTACCTGGTCGCACAGGTCGGTTGCCACCACTCGATATCGTTCACTGTGTTGAGTGCAAGTTCTGGGACCAGTCACCGGTGAAAGAGTACGCCGAGACTGCCGGCAACGCTCAAGCGGGCACTGACGCATGGGATCCTGTCGATCTCAGCGTGGGTCGATGCCTGAAGGCAAGACACGTGACTAATACATACAGCATCGCATCGGGCTTTGAAGGCCCGATGGCCGCAGTGGATGGTTCTGGCTTCATGGCCGCGCTTTATACCAAAGACACGCACGGCTGTGTTGCCGGCGTAAGAAAGGAAGACGATGTCGAACAACGACCCAATCATCAGCCAGGCGGATGATATGCCTGAGCCAGTCATCCTCGCCAGCAACGATGACATCATGCCCAGCGCACCCGACAAGATCGTTGGCGTGCAGACGATGATCATGTTCGATAGGCCAAAGAAGATTGCCTTCTGGCCTATTAAGATGCCGGAGAGCGGGCTCAAAGCCGACGTGGTGATCGTCGACGAAGAGATCAAGGACTCTCAGGAGTTGCGTGCTGTCATTGACGAAGCAAGCGACAAACTCGCGAAGAAGATAGAGAAAGAGTTCCTCGAACCTCCCTCGGTACCGTTCGCTGCTAACAAGTGCATCGAGCAAACAATCCGTCACCAGGCCAGGCAGTGTGGCAAGACGGAGCTCATCCGATCGAAGATCCGTGAATCAGAGTTCTTCAAAGCGGTCGACCCGGATGCCGCTTACTTTGGTGCTGTCCCTTCCAACCCCGCAGAGTTCGATAGGTGGGTTGACGCCATCACCAACCTCGTTCTTTGTCTCAGCGTGTCGGAACGTATCGACGCGATGAAGAGGCTCAAGAGCTACCATCCAGTCGCTCATGGTCTCGCGACACGGAAGTTGGAATCCCCCAGGTACAAGTTCCATGACCCGTTCGGTACCTGGTCGTGGGCAATGCAAGGTACAGAAAGTGTCGCCGAGGCAGCGATCAAGAAAGAGCATAAACCCAACATGGAAGTCTTTCATCGGGCAGAGGACGCTGCACGTTACGCTGGGTACGGCAACAGTGGCTACCGTGACTGGGAAGCCGCGCACGCTGCCATGACAAAAGGATCGCTCGATCCCAGGGCGAAGTTCCTGGTGAATGGCAAGCTGGCTCAGCTGCTCGACTGGGAGCTTCATAAGCCGATCAGCATTGCCTACCAGCTGTCAAAGCTGAAGTCGCATCCAGCCTATACGTTGCTCTTCACTTACGCCTGCAGTAAGTGCGAGAAGATCGAGACCCTGGTCGCCGTACCGACGATGTTCCTCTGTGAGATCTATCAGTGCTGCCAGTGCAAGTCTCTTCTCAAAATGCCGGAAGCCATTGCCTACGACTCGCGTCGGAGCTTCTGTCGGATGATGGAAGATATGCGGATGTTTGATGCAGGGTGGGGCATGAAAAGTACGTTCGCGGCTGAAATGTCAAAATGGGCTGATGAAGCTAAGATTAAGCCCAGAGCTGAAAGTAGCAGCCCTTTCGCCCACATGGTCGATAACGTCAGAAAGAAAGGCATCGCGGATGGCCAAGCGGCTGCCGCCTTGGCCCCGGACAGCCCGATCTCGGTTGACGCCGTAGATCAGGGCAAGTAACATCCCGCCTCGCTTAAAACCCGTCCCGTGTCCTGTTGGAGTCAGTGATGAGAATCGCTTTAAGTCTGTTGGTCGCGTTGGTGCTGGTTGGTGGCCTGGACGCCAGCGGTCGTCGTGTCCGTAACTCCGGTGGTTGGCAGCCAGTCAGTGGTGGAAGCAGTGGTGGCGGTATCCCGTCAGCCCCGGTTCCCTACAACGGATCAGCAGCCGAATGTGCCGATGCCCTGGCCGAGGTGAACGCCACCCGAGCACAGCGTGGGCTGAAGCCATATATCAACGATCCGCTTCTCGCCCAGGGTGCCTTGGCGTGCGCTCGAGTACGGGCACAGTCCCACAACGCTGGACATTGTGGCGGTCAGCATGGTGACTTCGCTTATCTCCCTCCTGATGCTCACGCCACCACCGGTGGTTGTGCTGCCTGGACACCAGATTGGGGTTGGGGTGCGTGCTGCACGTACGATAACTACACCTACTGCGGAGCTGCGTGGGTGATGGGATCGGACGGTCGCCGGTACATGCACCTGTTCTGCAGGTAACCAATGATCATCATCCGCCAAGCCTTGGTCTTTGCCTTGCTGCTCTTCTTGCTGTCCCGACCGCAGCTTCGCCTGACATGGTTCAAGGACAGTCCGGACCACATCGGCTTTTCTATCCAGATGGCCGATGAGGACTTCCCGCAGTATTGCATCTACCGTGACAAGTCGCTTCGCTGCTGGGCGGTCACCTACTGGCCCAACCTTGACTACGAATACCCGGACGCTGTCTCAATGGACGACGGCTTCCTCTTTCGTACGCAAACAGGCAAGCCTAAGTGACACGCTGAATCCAAAATACGTATTTTGACCCCACGGCCTGCATCGTGGGGTCTTTCGTTTTCCCCTCTTTCAAGGAATCCAACATGCCAGGCACTGATCTACCATCCATCACGACCAGAGAAGCCAAGCTCATCATCAATAGTTTTTCTGGCCCCGCCGTCATGGTGTGTCCTCCCATAGCCAGGGTGCTTTACAACATGCTGTGGATCGGTAGAGAAATCGATATCTCTGCCACACCGCCTCGGTTTGAGTTCCTCAAGAAGTCGATCTACGTGACTGATGTTCCAGAGCACTGCGAATACTGCCCCAAGGCCAAGTATTCGTTGCACGAGATTGCACCTGATCCCACCAAAGCTGAGTTGGAGATCATCCTCACCCGCGAGATGCTGAACAAGGCTCTTCAGTACCTGCCCTACCACAGGATCGACATCCATCGACCACTCGCTGTACAGATGGTTCGTTGGACTACCAATCGGCCCATCACTCAAGGCAAGTTCACGGAGTTTGATCTGGCCGACAAGCACTGGTATATTGTCGACATTGCCAGTGACTGCCAACTCACTCCAGTGCTGGCACACATCTACGGCAACAACCCTCGTCCTGAAACCGACGGCAGCAGCAAGGAAGTCGACTGGTGTGGTACGCGACCTGTCGTGCTGAGCGAGCCGTCGACGCCGATGACCTGGGAAGAGCAGCAACAGTCAATGGCTGAGGAAGCCGAGGAGATCAGTAAGCTGCAGGCGAACGCCCAGGAGAAGATGAACGCTTCCCTCCCGGCCGAAGCCAAACGGATTCCGTTGGGCCAGTTGATCATTTCTGCAGCTGAGGGCTGCGAGAAACACGCTGAGACGCTGCTGGCCAGGGCGGCTGGCCTGCGAGCATTAAGTCGCATGACCGGGTTTGGTGACCTCAGTGAAGAAGTCCTGCGTACCATGCTGACTCAGGTCAACTTGCTCGACTGAAGTGCTACACTGGAGTTATCTAACCCAGTGGAGAGTGACATGCAGCAGGATAACAGTATCCCGATGGATCCGGCGACGAAGAGCTCAATGAACAAGTTCTTCGTGGGTGGCGGTCTCATCTGTCTGATGGTCGTGGTCGGCGTGATCGCGATCAAGAAGATGGCGGTCGGTGACCCGGTGCACGGCAAACCCACCGTTGCGGCCACCACGACTGCCAAGTAATCTACCCTCACCCCGAGTCCCTCACCCCTCCTCGTGGAGGGGTGTTTTCGTTTTGGAGCCATGATGACGCTGCAACGCTTTCTTGATCTGTACAAGGAACACTCAAGTCATATCGATCAGATCAATGCTGGGTTCACTCCTTATAAGCGGCCATCTACCGCTGATCAGCTGGCCACTAGTATCCTCCAGGGTGCACAGGAGGCGGCAGAGAAGCTCAAAGCTGATCCTGACTATGCTGCCATCCTTCCCAACGAGCACCTGGAGAATCTGCTTAAAGACCCGGTAACTCTTTTTGAGCATAAGGAATTATCAGCCGCAACGATCAAGCTGTTGCTCGCCGAGCTAGTCCTTGTCAAACAACGTCTCGAAGTCCTTGAAACCATCCTCGCTAATCGCGAGCCAAAGAAACTACCGGAGAACAACCATGCCAAGCAAAGTGAAGGTGAAGCCCGACAATAAGAAGACGTTCATCGTCGAGGCTTACGAGCTCTTCGGTTACAAGACGTCTTACACGGTTCAGGCCGAGACCGCTGAAGAAGCGGAACGGCTGTGCCGGGCCGGCGAGGTCTCCTATGACGAGAAGGAGGAGACCGAGAACGATCAGTGGGTCGAGACCATCTCCGTCGAGACACTCAATGAGCCCGATCATTACGAACCTATCGAGGAAGAAGAGGAAGAAGAGGAGGAGGAAGAAGATGGCGGAGCTTAGCGTCATGCGGGCACGCCAGGCCAGTCGCGAGCCGCTCTACGAGATCGACTACTGCTGCCCACGCTGTGGGTACGAGTGGCAGGAGATCTACGAGTCGGCTTGCGATTCTGAGTGTGGCGAGTGTGGCCTGGAAAATATCACCGCCCTGGACTACCGTACCTGCGAGGACACCGATGAAGACGGAACAACTGAAGCAACTGATCAGGACAATCGTGCTGGAGACGGGCACGCACAAGGTGATCTTCAACCTGAATGAGGACAGCACGGGGGAGATCCAGACCAACTTCCAGCGGACGACAGCTGACCCGATCGCTCTTCATGAGCATCGGCAAAACCAGGCGGAGGTCGATCAGTTCAACGCCGGCCTGGACATCTTCGAGGCCACTCTCCTGGCCTTCGCTCGTGCCGCCCACAAGCGGAAGCTGTTTGCTCACGGTAACGCCAGCTTCATCATCTCCGCCTTGCGTGAGACAGTCGAAACCGTGATGGATCAGATGGGCAAGCCATGAAACCCAGACACTGGTGGCACTGCACCGAGGTGAACCACGGACCATCGTTCACCTCGAAGCTGCTCACGCCACCCAACAAAGGCCACATCGAGCCGACCACGCCCCGCCTGTGCGTCGGCCCATCCGTCGCTGCCTGCTTCGCCGCCAGGTTCTTCTGGCACCACACCTACTGCTACCGTACCGCCCAGCCGTGCCGGGCTGTCAAACCCAAGGGCACCTGGGACGCCATCATCACCGGCGAACGCTGGATCGTCCACCCTGTTCGACTGGAACTGGTGACTACGGTGCCAGTCGAGAAGGTCCGCGAGATCATGGCTTCGACCCGTGAGTACCTGCTCAGTCGACGCAAGGGTGTTACGCCGCGCATGTCCATCCTGCTTTACTTGCGGGCGATCCAAAGGCTCAAGAAGCTCGGTCCCCAGTACAGCCATCGTTGGGAGCTGGAGATGATGGCGGACTTCATCCTCACGCTCAGGCAGAGAGTCGAGGTGGATCCGGAAGCCGAGGTCACCAATCGAGAGCTGATCGAAATCGTCAATCAACTACGAACCGAAGGACACCATGTCTCAATGTAATTGTCAGCGGATCGTTCCTCCCCTGGAACACGCCCTGGAGTGCCCGGTTCGGGTGGAGTTCTACGGCGGCAAGATCGAATGGGACCGCAAGAAGGCGATCCACCTGGAAGGGGAAACCCGCTGGGTCTACGAGCCCCTCGTCGGGGTGTGGAAGCCACACACCCGCTACTTCATCTACTTCCAGGTTCGTAACAAGCAGAACTGGCACAAGATGCTGCACAGCGGTTTCATCGCTACCAACACCTGTGCCGTCGTCAACGCCATGCAGCTCGCCCAGAAGATGCGCGAGATGCACTACCAAATCGCCGAGTGGCATCCTGGGATGTCCCAGGAGCTCTACAACCAGGAGTACGAAGACAAGACGCCGCTGGCCGTGGTCTCGCACATCACCGAAGACCCCGACACCGGTTACTGCATCCCTGGTACCCCTGTTCTGAAACTTCACTTAACTCCATGAGGCCCACATGGTCATTGTTATCGGCATCCTGCTCTTTGCCATCCTGATTGCCATCATCGTGGACATCTACGTCCGCGATCGCGAGTTCCGCCGGCTGAAGCGGACCTTCTTCTTCAAGCTCATCGACCACTCGCCCGACTGTGATGGGCACGTGACCGGTAAGGCCGTTCTCAACAACGATCAATTCCTGGAACTCTATTTCAACGGTTACGGTGAGAAGACCGCGGTTGAGGGTTACGGCTCCCCTGCCTACTTTGAGTTCTATGAGGGTAGCCTCTGGATCCGCTTGGCGATGGACATCAACGCCGAGAACGTACGAGCCTTCACCCTGGAGGGAGCCAGAGAATCGGAACGGGTGGAGGACGAAAACCCCAACTAAACTGGGAGGCGTTATGCGTCATAACTGATGAACGGCACCTAACGCACACTTACCTACAAGGGGTTGACCATGTCTGCTGAGTTCACTCTGAATGTTACCCGCATCCTGCACGAAGTCAGCGTTGTCCGCAAGGAACAACAAGCTGCTCTGATCAAAGCCAAATGGCGTCGCCTGCTGATCTACACAGCCGGCTACTGCTGTGGTTATTTCCTGACCACGGCTGCTCTCACTCTGGCCCTACCCTATATCGTCCAGGGGCTGAAGCTCCTGGGCATCATCTAACCCGAAGGCGGAGCGGGCCGCGAAAGCGGCCTGGCTTCCCTCTTCTTTATCTAGGAATTGATTATGGATCTGTTCGTCGAGAATCAACCAATTGCTGCCATCTGCACCAACCTGCCCAACAAGCCAACTCTGATCGCCATGGTCGTCCTCAAGCCCGAGGATACGGTTACCGCTGCTGAGGTGTTCAAGCGATCCGTCGTCGTGGGTCAGCTCATCTTCGATAAGTCGATCGCCCGCGAGCGTGAGGCTAAAGAAAAGGTCAACGCTGCCATCGCGGCCGACACGGTAGCACCCCTCAAGCCTGCGCGGGCTCCTTACCACCAGATGGTCAAGAATGCTTCAGACGGTGGCCCTACCCCCATCCACCAGAACATCAAGACACCCGAAAAGCTCTACATCTGCCTCGATCAGATGAAGGGGCCGGAGAAGGCCACCTACTACGACAGCGAGGGAACCGAGATCCCTACCGCCGAGGCCGAGCTCATCCTCAGCAGCAAGAAGAAGACGGGTGAACTGGCCGATGTCAACTTCCGTCTCTATTCCGTCGAGAACATTAAGTGTTTCGCTCTCTGCCCCGCCCCCGAAAAGTTCGAGGACGTTCCCGCCGAGCTGGCCAAGCTGGCGGCAGCGCTCGAAGGAAAGTAGACCCTATGTCGTCCGTCATCGGCCCGGTGGAATACAAACACCCCACCGGGCTTGTCAGTGGTAAGGCGGCGGTCGCCCCGTTCAGCCTTCTCGACTTAACCATTGATCCCTCCATTGCGAGTGATCCCGACATGATGTCGACGCTCATCCTGAGTGTCGTCAACGAACTCTCACGCCTGGCCGAGCTCCGGTTCCAGGACGTTAAACCACGTAAGGGCAAGCTGGCCCCCATGATGATGAGTCATCCTATCCTGGGCCAGTTGTTCGATTTCAGAGGCATGGCACATGGCGACGACGGCTCCCAAGATCAAGCTCCCACACCAGCTGCCCCCGCTGACCAAAGCGGCCTCGGTGGGGGACCCGGTAATCTGGACCCTGACGGTCACCCAGGAGGGTGACTACGGCGTCATCACGACCCGGTATGGGCGTGAGGGCGGGAAGATGCGTGAAGAGCGCAACGTCATCAAGGAAGGCAAGAACCTGGGCAAGGCCAACGCTACGACGGCAGTCGAGCAGGCCCTGGCGGAGGCCCAGTCCAAGTGGCAGAAGAAGCTCGACAGCAAGGGCTACAGCCAGGACGCTACCGGGAAGGAGTCCGCCGAGAAGCGTGATCTGCAACCCATGCTGGCTGAGACCTATGAGGACTTCAAACCCGAGGTGATCTTTGCCACTCCCGGTAAGAAGTGGACGCAGCCCAAGTGGGACGGTCACCGCTGTGTGGCTCACATCACCAAGGATGGCGTGAAGCTGTTCAGTCGCGGTAGTAAACCTATTCCTACCATGCCACACATCGTCGAGGCCCTCCAGCCCTACCGCAAGTCGAGCAACGTGCGGTTTGAGGAGCTCATCCTCGTCGATGGTGAGCTGTTCGATCCCGATGCCGATTTCGAGGAACTCTCGGGCACCATTCGCGGCGAGGCCAAGAATCAGGAACGGGCCGACCTCCAGGCCAAAATGGTCTACCACGTCTACGACTTGTATACGCCCAGTCTGCCGCAACTGCCGCTTGAGAAGCGTCTCAGCGAGTTGGCCCGATTGACGGACCTGTTCCCGAATGAAGCCATCAAGTTCACGCCGACCTTCGTGTGTAATAGTCACGAGGATCTGATCAAGTTCCGTGACGAGTGTATCGCCGACCACCAGGAAGGCTGTATGCTCCGTCTCGATCTGCCTTACCATCCCAGCAAGAGATCGAAAGGTCTCTACAAGTGCAAGGTCTGGATCGAGAAGGAGTTCGAGGTTATCGGCGTCAGCCCCGGTAAGTCGACCTTTGCTGATAAAGCGATCTTCATGTGCATGATGCCCGGCGACCCAAAGAAAACTTTCACGGTCACTGCACCTGGTGACAACGAAGACAAGCGTCGCTACCTCAAGGAAGGCAAGAAGTGGATCGGTCAGATGCTGACCGTGAAATACTTCTGCCTCACCCGCAAGGGTGTTCCCAAGATGCCCCAAGCCAAGGCCTTCCGCCTGGCTCACGAATAAGGACTACTATGCGAGTTACCCATTCTGCTCTCGCGGCTCGCCTCGGTATGTTGGTGGCCAATGCTCCCACATTCTCCGAGGTCATCGACAAGATTGATCTGATCTCTGCGGTGGTCGATGAAGTGGCTGTCGAGCTGATCGCTCAGTGGAAGGTACAGCGAGAGAAGAACCGCTACTTCAATTTCAACTCTCTGCAGGAGCACGCTGCCGCGATCATCGTCGAATCTTTTCGGCATGACGGCTGTGCCACGGCATCCAGAGTGGTACTTCTCGCCGCAGAGAAAGAGAACCAGCTCAATCCCGGTCTTGCCGACCTGCACGACTTCAAGATCGACGGTAATGACAATAAACTCACCCTGACCGGTGAAGTCGTCTATGACGGCGGTCGTGTCCTGCAGAAGATCTGCGTGGCTGCCAGTGACCGCCTTGCTCATGATCTCTATGAGCTACTCAACACCAATTATCTCAACGGTGTCCGTAAGTCGCTCGTCGAGTCACCCAAGCGGGGCCGTCCCAAGAAAACCAAGTAATCCAAAATACGTATTTTGGGTTGGAGGCAACATGAACAGTCCGGACACGTGGATCATCGACGGTGATGTCTACTGCACCAAGTGTGCAAACGCCATGGCCAAACGTAACAAACTGATCGCTCCAGCCGGCCCCTACTCTGACCAGGAATCTGATAGTCCCAGCCACTGCGGTTGCGGTGACAGCTGCAAGGACCGCGAGAACTGGAGTGAGACCAAGAAGCCCTGGTGGGTCGGCAAGTTCTTCGAGAACCCGCTGACCACCCACGGTGCCACCTACGTCCAGGAGATGCACCGCGATCGACCATCCGACGTCACCAGGCGATGGATGGCCTTTTATAGTCTGTAGCCGACCTAGACACACGCAAACTTACCGTGCATGTGTTTTGCTGCTTTCACGTAGGCATCGCGCGCAGCAGTGATCGTGGAGAATCTTCCCAGATTGAAGTTTCGACCGTCGCTTCTGATCTGAGCTATCCACTTATCGTTTTCTTTGTCCCAGCAGACGCCTTTGTATCCGGAGGTGTTGTTTTTACTTTTTCCTCGGTTGCAAAGGTTTTGCTTGTGGGTGGCTACTCTTAAATTGCTGAGACTGTCGCTGTAAGAGTTTCTGTTTTTGTGATCAAGTCTAGGTGGCCATTCATCTCGAAACAAAGCCCATACCAAACGGTAACGATAGTAGCGTCGACCGTCTAAGCCGATCACGTATCTGCCTATCGTGCTCAAGGATCCGGCTTCTTTACCAGCGTATCTACTGTTCCATCTTCGGTGCAGATTCTGCTTAGTGAAGTGGGCTAACGGACGTTCCCGCCAGAAGAGTTTTCCATTTTTGTATTTGAAGCATTGACGAAGATAACGAGCAGACGGATAACGTCTAGCAGACATGGCATCCTCTCCTAAAGGGTGCTGAGTTAGAAAGCCAGGGCGACTAGAACCGCCTTGGCTTTCGCCATTGTACGAACTGGAGGAACTTCATGAAACCAACACCAAGTCGGGAGTTCCGGGAAAAGACCAATCTCCTCCCCAAGGTGATCGCCGTCGGCGCCCTGGCTCGCGTCAGAAAAGCGCTCGGGCCAAATGACCAAGCTACGCTCTGCATGCGTGACATCCGTTGGTTCCAGGCCCACTGTGACAAGCGGGCCAGATGGGTCCACGCCAATCAACCTGAGATGCGGATCAAGTTCGAGACTACGAGGTTCGCCGGCCGCGATTGGCTGGTGAACTTTACTTATCACTGGGCCATGGCGTTCGTCAAAGACCCAGCCGGTTACCGTGACAAGCATCTCGACTCCGCTCTCGTCTAACGCTACAATCGCCATCACCTAACCAAGGAGGTCCCAGTAATGGAACCATCGCACAAGGCTCCGCTCGCGAACGTGTCGGAAGCCAACAAAGAGTTATCGCATCGGGCCGTTGATTCTGTGGTCACCTCGACCGAGAATCACATTGTCGGCATGTCCCTGGAAGATGCTGAGAGCACCCTCAAGTCGATCGCGTTGTGGGCCAACGGCAAGGTGGCCAGTCTCACCGACGCCATCAAAAAGAAGCTCGATGGCGATAAGCAGATCGTCACAAAATAAAGAGCAGGGTCAGGTAAGTGCGGCAGGCTAGACAACTAGCCTGCCGTTTGTGTTACTATCAGAACTGGAGGCAGGTTATGACTATTGTGCTGTCAGGTGGAACACATGGCGGTCTTCAGGTCGAATGGCCTGCGGATACCGCTGACATCATCGTGTCCCCCGAAGGTGCAATCCTGGATAAGGATCATCCAGGAAGCCGCTACATCAGGTCTGGTCACCAGGCTGTGTACGCGGGTGAGTTTGTCCCTGCTGACAAGACCACCTAATACGGCAGGAAGCCAGCATGCCCACCCCCAAGTCGTTCCAGAAGTTCAACTACTACGCCCAGGCTCTGGCAACCAAGCAGCTCGATCTGAGCGCTGATACCTTCAAGGTAATGCTGACGAACTCAGCACCCAACCCTGCTACGCATACCCAGAAATCGGATCTCACCGACATCTCGGCCGGGTTTGGTTACTCCGCTGGTGGGCCGGCGATGACCATTTCGGCTGCAGCTCTGGCGTCCAACGTCTGGACCACCAAGCTGGCCGATTACCTGCTGACCGCGTCGGGCGGAGCTATCGGACCGTTTCGGTACGCTGTCCTCTACGACGACACCTCGACCAACAAGATCTTGTGCGGCTTCTGGGATTATGGATCGTCACAGACCCTCAACGACGGGGAAAACCTCTCCCTCGATTTTGACGATACCAATGGCGTTCTCACTGTCACCGCCAGCTAAGGGACCTTATGGCCGCCAGCGGTGAAGCACTTATCGATTTTGGGTCATCCCCCACGCAGGCCGCGAGCCTGGCCATCACCGGTCAGAACATCGCGGCTGACAGCCGTGTGGACTGCTGGATCGCCCCCAAGGCAACAAGCAACAATACCGAGGACGGGCATGCTGTCCTCAAATCGGAAGGTGCCCTGACCGTCTGGGTACCCCGATCCTCGGTGATCGCCAACAACGGCTTCACCATTCAAGCAATTTCGACGATTCCTCTGACGGGAGTGTGGAACGTCGCCTGGGCCTGGGCATAGGAGTCACGCATGTTCGGAGTACAAGTCGGTGCCGGTAATCTGCAGATGGCAGGACGCCCCAACAACGCCGGGGCTGACTTCCAGCAGAGCAGCACGTACGGCCTGCTCGACTCCATCCTGGTAGACCACCTGGGTCGGCCTATTCCCCGTGTCAGTCGCTCCCCGGTCGGAGCCAGCGGGCCGATCGCGATTCCCATCGGCGGTTATGCCGACGAGTCATGGTTGGCTTCGCTCCGCGTCGATCGCCTGGGTAATTCCAGGCAGGCCCTGGAGAACATCGTCTTCCGTGACAACATCGAAGGCGCTACCCAGAACTCCCAGATCTGGACCAACACGGTTACAACGCAGACTGTCACGCAGGCTGCTACCGGCATCACGCTGAACGCCAACTCGACGCTGACCACCGCCACGGGTGCCATGATCGTCAGTCAGCAGATGTTTTCCAAGATCGCTTTCGGGCCACTGCATTTCCGTGCTCGTCTGCAGATCACCAGTTACGCCAACGGTCAGACCGACTTTGGCTTTGGTATCCCGGCGACGGCCATCAGCACGGGTGCCATTCCCAACGGTGCTTACTTCCGCGAGAAGAGCAATCAGACAGTGGTCGCCGTCGTTAATTTCAATTCAGTCGGTGAAACAGAAATCGCTCTTACTCTCAATGGTCCAGCGGATAACAGCTCAGGTGCCGCCGGCAACTTGCTGGTGAACGGTCGCTTCTATGTCTTTGACATCATCATGAGCGACGACCGGGCTGACTTCCAGATTCAGGATGCCACCACCGGGGCAATCATTGCCTACGCTACTTATCGTGTACCTTACACTGCCGCCAAGTTCAACGCCGTCACCCACATCCCGGTCTTCTTCCGCAACTGCAATGCCTCAGCAACCCTGACAGCACAGCAGACAGTCATCGGTGACGTGGTCGTCAGCTGCAAGGACTGGGCCATCAACATGCCGTTGGCCTACCACATGCCGCTCCTGGGTCAGGGTGGGCACATGAGCCCGACCGCTTACACCCAGACGTCGACCTTCGCCAATTCCGCCGCTCCCGCCAATGCGACCCTGTCCAACACCGTCGCCGGTTACACCACCAAGGACGGTCTCTACTCCTTCGCTGCGGTTGCCGGTGCCGCCACCGATTACGTGCTCTTTGGCTTCACCGTGCCCTCGCCCTACACCTTCATGTGTACCGGCGTTTATGCCACCTGCTGGAATACCGGTGCCATCGTGGCCACCACACCCAGCCTTCTGTTCTGGGGCCTGGGCCATAACGGTGCCTCGGCCAATTTGTCGACGGGTGCTCACCTGCGTACTGCATTCGGCACGCACCAGCTTCCTGTCGGTGCCGCTATCGGTGCCAATGCTCCTGACATCAACGTCTCCTTCGAGACCCCCATACCCACCTTCGCCGGTAAGAACTTCGCGGTCATCCTGCGTATGCCGGTTGGCACCGCTACTGCCTCACAGGTCATCCAAGGTTCAGTGGCGGTTCGCGGCTTCTTCATGTAAAGGAGCCGGCATGGGCCTTCTTTTAGCTTTAGCTGGTGAGACCACGCCGCTGCAAGGCGGCAGCGTGGTCACTGCCGGCAACGGCGTGAATCTGCTCAAACAGTCACATCTCTATGCCGGAACAGGAGCCGTCCAGCTCGCTGGACAGGGTGTCACCGCCAGCGTCACACGTAAGATCCTAGCCGGTACCGGCGCAGTCACGCTCGCAGGCCTCGGCACCACGCTCACGTTGACCAGGCGGCTACAGATGGCCGCTGGCAGCGTCAGCCTGACAGGCCAGTCTGTCTCACTCTTCCATGACCGACGCCTCACCCTGGGGGTCTCCGCCACTACGCTGGCCGGCATAGGAGCATTCCTCAAGCACAATCGATTACTGAAGGTGGCCACCGGTCAAGCGACCGTCAGTGGCGTCAGTGCCGGCCTCTTCCATCGCCGTCGACTGTACGCCGGTATTGGCGCTGTGTCACTCACCGGGCAGGGTGCTAACCTCTTCCATAGTCGCGTGCTGCATTGTGGTGTCTCGTCGCTGACAGCTCAGGGGCAAGGGCTGCGCATGCCCTACACCCGCTATTTCCACCTGGCTGGAGAGAATACGGTTCTGGCAGGTGAGGACCTCGCCTTTGTCGATCTCAAGGTCCTACGTTTGGGTGCCTCTTCCGTTGTGCTGCACGGCGGCACGCTGGGGATGCGCATCTCGCGCCAGTTGCACATGGGTGCTTCTCAGGTCATCGCTGCTGGCCTACCAGTGTGGCTGGGTAAGGTACGCGTCTTCTCACTGAGTGCGTCCTCGGTATCGGCCACAGGACACGCGGCGACGTTACTGTTTCAACGGCAACTCTATGCCGGCGTGTCATCAACTTTGGCTGCTGGACAGCCGGCTAGCCTTCTGTTCCATCGTCACCTGGTAGCAGCCGTCGGCGCGGTACAGCTGCAGGGAGAGGCCATCGGGCTCCTGCACACGAAGGTGCTCTTCTTGGGTACTTCGCACGTTCAGCTTGCCGGCACCAGTGTTAACTGGGTCACCGTGCGGGTGGACGATGATACAGTGGAGATAGAAGAACCCATCGAATGGGGGTACTACATCAGTAATTATTACATGGACGAGATGTACGAAATGGACGCCGGGATGGGTAGCGATCAAGACAAAGAGATCACCATACTCGACGCCGGCATGGATGAGCTTTACACCCTGGTGGACGAGTAAGGAGTGAGCGATGGCACAACCGATTTACGCTGGTGAACGTGGTCGTCGAATCCGCTTCGTCAGGATCAAGCTGGACTGGGTGACGCCTGGTTACTCAGCCAAGCTGGTCGTTGTGTCACCGGACGTTAACGTCGATATCGTGGTGATCAATGGCCTCCAGGTGTCCGGTTCGGTCAGTTCCGCTGACTTCCTCACCATCTACAACCCCTTCCCGACTCCGGGAGACTACAAGATCCAACTGGAGATCCGGGACGGCGGTGGAGCAGTCATGCGACGTGGCCTCATTCGCACTCTGAAGATTTTGCCCAGCTTGATGGCCTAGCATCGACTCTTGTGTCTTGCCCAGGGAGTGGATATACCACTCCCTGCTTTCGTTTAAGGAGACTGAAATGCTTTTAGAAGATGTCGAGATTGGTGATGAGGTAGCTACTCCTGCGGTCGGTCACTCGATCATCGTCACCGGGATGACTAAGGATTTTAAGGGATTTCTCAACCAAGGAAGTATCAGCTGCGATGATGTCATCTGGTACGACGCTTCGACCAGCCAATCCACATTCGGGGGCGGAGCTAAAACGGTTGTGATTTCTCGCTGTGCACCAGTCAAGAATTGCACCCTGGTGAAGAAGAACCCCAACTCAACAAAAGCACCACCGGCCAACCCGCCCGCCGCACCGCAACTCAACGTGTCTATCAATCTGACACCTACCCCACTGCAGCCAATACCGTTGCCGGGCATCACAATCAAGTCGCTACCCAAGACGACGTGTACTTGCCCTAGCATCGATCTGTTCAATGGCCACTGTAAATGTGGCTATCTCCAGCAAAAGGCTAAACCATGAAACGACACACCATCAACGTCACCAGCAAGAACTCGGAAGCTGGTGACATGGCGTACGCTACCGTCACTTGGGATTCCGATAAGATCACCGCAGGTGACGTTCTCAAGGTTACGCTGATCGAGATCTTCAACGAGTGGTTTCTCACGGAAGAGGGCTACGATTGCTACATGGAATCCAATGAGCAATTCAACCTCGGCGACCTCGGCAACTTAGCCGAATGCGGGATGCAGGTCGGTCACGATTTTAGAGAGCTGCTACGGAAAGCGGACATACACAACCTGAGCGTTGACACCTTCTCCGCCCCTTGCGAGGACTGGGACTTCGATGAAAAACTTTTCGATATCAACCAACGAGAAAAGTTCGAGGAGGCCTACGGGCAGCGTATTGACGCTGCCTCCTACACCAACGAAGCCTGACCTGGTCGTCGGCCAGATCCTCTTTGTTGACAACGTCAGCATGAACCACGACCCGACACCCAGCACGGCCAAATCGCACATCTTCCAGGTGATCCGCATCACCCGCATCCGCGGTGAGCGGGCCGAATGGGAACAAGTCGGCGAGCTGCACCGAGAGCACATCTTCCCTGGCTATCACACCAACACCGGCGACATGCTCATGATGCCGGCAGACAAGCTGGCCAGCGTCGGCATCTTCGTCGACTGGCCTTCTTACTACGCTCACATCTCGAAAACTCACATCATCACGGAGAGAGGCTATGAACGACGCGACGCGACCAACGGTCGAAGTCCGTCCCGACTTCCGCGTGATCGGGCTGGATCAAACCGAATACTACAGTTTCCCCAGCGTGGATAAGCCCTTCATCGAGAAGGTCGTGGCGGTGTATGTCTATGACTACAACCGCCACGTGAACTGCGCTGAGGTCACTCCCTCGTACGAACTCAACTACCTCTACACCACGCTCTTCCTCACTGAACAGGGCCATGACCTTGACCCTGAGCAGCAGGACAGGCTCTTCCAGGAGTACGAGGGAACCACGGATGCAGATTCAGTGGTCTACCAGCACGTGCGATCAGTCGACGCCCGTCAGGAGATCCTGGAGGCCAAGCACCTCTACTACCGCTATGGCGATGACCTCAGCGGTCTCAACACCGACGAAGCCGACTACGACACCCGCGAGGAGTGGTATGACGCTGTGGTCGAGAAACTCTGTGACCACCTGCGTGGTAACCACTACATCTAGGGAGCATCATGACAACACCAAAAGATGTCGAACCAGGCAAGAAGTACCAGTGCGACAACTGCGGCAAGATCCATACCGGTGCCAAGCTCAAAGACATCCAGGACTTGTCACAACGGGTTGATGTCGGCGGCGAGGTACCGGCGGGGGAGTGCCCCGCGTGTGGAGCACTGTGCTATATCGTGAAAGAGGAGCCGACCTGTTCAGAGTGCAGCAGCACCAAGGACGTGCAGTCCACCTACTGCGGATCGTTCTGTAAGAAGTGTGTCCGCAAGCACGTGAAGAAGTGTGCTGTCTGCCGGAAGGACGTGGGCTGCGGAATCAATGTCTAACAGAGGGCTTTATGATCTCACGCAAACTGGATATTCTTTTCACCGTGATTGGGATTGCTTTTTACCTGTTCAGCATCTGGCTGGCTTCCTGGTTTCATAGCATGACCCAGAACGATTTTCACGGTCCGTAGTTTGAGTACCACAATTTAACACCAAGGAGGTGCCCCATCGGCGTCTTAGCAGATTGGCAAATTGAGAAAGAGATCAGCATTACACCGTTCATCAAAGAGCAGATGTCAAAAGGTGTCATCTCGTACGGTGTAACCAGCTATGGCTACGACGCCAGGTTGGGTAACAAGTTCAAGGTCTTCACCAACGTCCACGGCGAGATCGTAGATCCGAAGAACTTCAGCCCCAAGTCGTTCGTGAGCATGGAGGGTGACACCTGCGTCATCCCGCCCAACAGCTTCGTGCTGGGGGAGACGTTCGAGGTGTTCAAGATTCCTCGCGACATCCTGGCGATCTGTGTCGGCAAGAGTACCTATGCTCGCTGCGGCCTGATCGTCAATGTCACCCCGCTCGAGCCGGAGTGGGAAGGCAAGATCACCATCGAGATCAGCAACACCACGCCGCTGCCAGCGAAGATCTACGCCCACGAAGGGATCGCTCAAATCATCTTCCTGCGAGCCGACTGTGCAAGATTACTTACGCAATCGGATCACGCTCACGGTATGACTTGCACGACCAGCTACGCCGATCGACGCGGCAAGTATCAAAACCAAGCTGGCATCGTTCTCCCTTTCGTGAGATAGCCATGGACCCCAACGCAACACTCGCCGAGATCCGTCGCCTCACCAAGCGGAACGAAGAAGCACCACTCGATCTGGCTGACACCAATCGATTGGTGCTGCTCTTGCTCTCCTTGGACGGGTGGCTTACTAAAGGAGGGTTTTTACCCGATGCCTGGAAAAGAGCAGAACAAGCGGGAGTACATCGAGAGATTCCCGGTTAATGATCAGCTGCTCGTAGCGGTGACCTTCTGTAACGCCGTGAAGGACCACCTCAACCGAGCCGACAAGTTGGACACGGTGCTGGCCGAGCACTGCCACGATATTGACTATTTCAATGGCCACTTGTGCTGGTGGCTGGAACTGGCTCAGGGCTACCTCAACACCACGCACTTCGATCACGACTTCTCTGATTGGCTGGATGACTTCTTCCGTGATCGCCTGGCCCGTCATGCCGCTGTTCACCTGGCCGAGAAGTCGCTCACCTATCGTGAGCTGCCTGTCGATGTCAAACTGGTCATCGAACCTTGTCTGCAGGAACTCGCTGCTGAGCAAGACCCTGAAGAATGATCTGTATTGATCGGCGTGGGAAGCATTGGTACAACGGTAACATCCTAACGGAGGCTTCTCAATGCCGGCGGATACCCCGAATCGTCAACTGATTGTTGCCTTGATTTTTATCATTGGCGTCATGGGAATGTGGCTGTTTAAGTTGGGGGTTCAATCCACCATCCACAGCCGCCTTCCCGTTTCTACTCAGACGGCGCCCGCCCAGCCGCCTGTCTCACCGTGAGGTGTCATGTATCTGACTAAACACAATCGCGAGGTCATCACCGCTTCGCTTCAGTACCGCCTGGACGCCCTCACTGCTGAGGCTCCCGATATCCACGCTGAACTGATCAAAGACCTCAAGGAGTTGCTGGCTTACTTTGGTGGAGCTAAGCCGCCGAAGGTCGTCAGTGCCAAACACCGCATTTCCTCTTCCGCCGGCAGCCTGAAGAAGTACGCTGAACGCTGGAACCAGTCGCCCCAGGCCAAGGAGAACTGGAAGCAGGCTTGCCTGGCAACGCTCTCTCTGGTCTGTACCAGCATGCGTCTGGCCCCCGGTACGTTCCGCATCGATTTCAATCCCGGTGGCCCGGCTGTCAGCGGCGACGGTACGTTCCGGACTGCCTGGTTTGAGGTCAACTTCAATGCTGAGCAGGCCCTCACCCTGGGCATTCGTTATCGCACCCGTAAAAGCATAAAGGATGACGAGGGTGGACCAAATCAGTGGTATCCTCTGGATACACTGGATAAGGAGGGAGGCATTGAAGCGTTCGCGCGAACACTCTCCCGCTTGATACCTGTTTTGTCGTAACTCTACTTTGCGCAAAGGAAGGATCCCATGTCGCAAGATGTTCGAGTCTGTGTTCCCGCCACCACCCCGGTCAAGGACATCCTTGACCCCAAGCCCTGCTGCGGCGGCAACAAGTGCAAGACTGCGGTCGATAAACACGACCCGGTCGAGGCCCTGGCTCGCGATCTGCATGAGGCAGGTCGTGAAGCTGTCGAGAAAGGCAACACCGTGGCCACATCAGTAGGCAAGATGCCCACCAAGTTCACCGAATGGGACGACTGCAACGATACCGTCAAGGAAGGCCGTCGCATCCAGGCACGCTGGCTGCTGGCCCGCTATGACATCGTTCGCAAGTCCATCCTGAAGGACGCCAAGGCGGCTGACTTCCATTGTTAGACGGCAAAATACGTATTTTGCCCTACCCCTCACTATTAGGAGCGCATGATGCGTCTCATCACTTTAGCTCTGTGTCTGTTCCTGGTCCCCGCCGCCGTGGCTGAGCCACCGTGGCGGTACATGTCCAAGGAACAAGAAGCCAAGGTTCGCAGCACCTTACCCAAGACCGATGACGAGAAGCTGCAGAAGATCCTCAACTCACCCGACTTGATGTTCTACGACGAAACCACGCTGCCGACGGTGTTCCAGGAAGGCACCATTACGCAATCCAATCCTGTCTACGCCAGTCGCTACAACACCGATCACGTGGTCCTCGTTTACACCGGCCGTAATATCTCGATGGAGAAACAAGTCGAATCAGCCGGGACACCGAACAACGAAGAACCGTGGGTTCGGACAGCGGGACTGCCACCTGGTTACCCCAGCGTGAAGGCCCTTCTTTTACCTCAGACTGGAAACATCAAGATTAGCGTCGGTCCCGAGCGACGGCCTGAATCGAAGCGGTACGCTGACGCCGTCAGCTGGGACTTCCCCCAGGGAACGACCCTGGTGGAGATCCTCTACCAGAAGTTCACGGACGGCGACCAGCTCCCTTTCGAGATCCGTACTCGCACCAAATCCGACAACGAAACAGGTGCTGAGCACTGGGCCGTCAACGTCTATCGACCCGTTCGCAACGAGACGGAGCTCACCTATGTGCTGGGCGAGTATCGTAAGCCCTCGTCCTCCCCGCTCAAGATGATCTTCCCGTCACTTCACCCTCGACTCTTTAAGCCACGCACTGCGTTAGTCGTGGAGATGCCTAAGATCGAGAAGGAGGTCTCCAAGCAGACACTCAAGACCATGCCCTTCCGTCCTGCCCTGGGAGAGCCCTGGCTGGTCCAGGACGGCATAGAGTGCGGTATGGCGACAACGACCGAACGGGACTCGATCGTGCCACCCAGGTACAATGGGGCCTTCTTCTCCGCCTCGAAGGCTTCTTGTGTGGATTGCCACCGGGACACCCAGCGGCACGCTTACGACATTCAGAACCCCAGGCCCTGGTACGGCATGCTTCGCGGTGATGACGGCATCATCAGCTGGAATCCTTTCGCGAGGGTGCCGGAGCTGTCGAGTGCTTCCACCAGCCTTGACCCGAACATCCTGAAATCAGGACGGGTCAGTAGATAAGTGAGAGCGGGGTCGGTTAGTACCTATTCTCGTCATGCTTTCTAAGGGTGTGCACGGAAGGGTCCTTTCAACACCCGACCTCGCAATTGCTTCGGGGCGACCGCAACGCCTACAGCAGCTTAGGGTGCTCCTGGTGGGCACTCGGCAGCACAACGAACGAGCGGGCTCAAGTATGTCTGTCGTACGAGCGGGCTCGCGCCAAAGCGGGATGGCTGTCTTGTCCCGTGCGGAGAAAGCAAAGACAAGGTGCGGGTGACAGGAGAAGTCTGGTAGCCTTGATTCGTGCTACCAGGCGGACGATACTATCTAGGAACAATAGGGTTAGTGATGCGGTCTAGGTTGATCGTGTTTTCGCCCAGAGGAGGTCAGCATGTATTCGATTTTGTTAGTCGGTCTTTTGGCAGGCGTCTCGGACGCTCCTGCCGCCAAGCCAGCCACGGTCCAGGCCGCCGGCTGCACAGGCTCCGCTTGTACCGGTTCTGCTTGCACCGGGCACGCTCGTCGTGTTCACGCCAGTCATTGCACGGGTAGTTCTTGCACAGGTGCCACGATCACGAAGACCGTGACCACCACCGTCACTAGCGCAGCCTGCACTGGATCCAGCTGCACGGGCCACGCCAAGGCAGCTCACACCAGCTGCATCTCGAAGCTCTTCGCACATCGCGGCACAGGTTGCAGTGGATCGTCCTGCACAGGATCTTCATGTTCCGGGTCGACCGCAGCTCCCGCTCCGGCACCCAGCGTACAGAAGCAAACGATGCCCGCTCCTGAGATTAAGAAGCAGCAAGCACCAGTCCCTAAGAAGGCTGTGACGCCGGCGGCTTCCAATACCGAGAGTAAACCTGATGTCACTGTGACCACCGTAACGACAACAGAACCGGCGGTCAGGCGGTCTTCACTGCTTCGGGCACTGGCATTGACGCAACGTCGGCCCTCTGATTAAGTAGTTCACCAGACGCAGATGCGTTAGACTGGAGCGGCCACGAGTGATCGTGGCCGTTTGTCTGAACCTGGTGGTATGGAGATCACCGTGGCTCGTGAAAAGCTCAAGCCGATCATCCGTGAGATGATCCCGCAAGATAGGCCAGTCGTCGCCAAGTTGGAACAGATGGTCTATCCAGATCCCTGGTCCGAAGAGGTCATGGCTGGTTTCCTGGAGAATGAATCCTGTGCCGCCCTGGTGCTGGAGCTTCAGGGTAAGAAGGTGGTCGGTTCTCTCTTTTACGAGCGACGCGGCAAATCCTTCTGGCTGCACTGCCTGACCGTCCACCCACGCTATCGGCTTCGCGGCTACGGTCGAGCTCTCATCGGCTGCCTCACCTCACGACTGACCCCCAACAAGCGAAACAAATGCGAGCTGCACGTGCGTGAAACGAACCTCACGGCCCAGCTTTTCTTCCAGCGTCTGAAGTTCCTCGCGACCGAGGTCATCCCTGAATACTACGAGGACACCAAGGAAGACGCCTATCACATGCAATACGTAGTGGAGTAGACTATGTTTGGACTCGATAACGGGGTCGCTGCCGCCATCTCTCTGCTCGCCCTCTCAGGCGGCAGGTCACGCAAGCAGCGTCGCCCGTTGACTCCCCAGGAGCGTAAGGAACACCTGGCTCGCCAAGAGTACCAGGCGATCCTGAAAGAGAAGCGACCACGGATCGGTCGCAATGATCCTTGTTTGTGTGGCAGCGGGAAGAAGTTCAAGAACTGCCATCTGAACAAGCCCATTGAACCCGTCAAGGAGGAAACCCATGTTGTTGATGAAAGAGCTCTATCTGATCTGTCTGACGCTGGTATCCTTGTCCAGCCTGCCGACCGTTCGGCCAACCCAGGATCTTTTATCATTCTCACCGATGCCCATGGTGAACAGCGCTGTCTCCGAGCCGCCTACTCTGCTGAAGGAGATCAATGCGTATCGCCAGGCGAACGGGTGGGCAGCTCTGATCGAGAACTCACAATTGGACAAAGCAGCCCAGCGGCAGTCTGATGACTGTGCTAAACACGCTCGCCTGGATCACATCGGCACCGATGGTTCCCGGCCCGAGCAGCGAGTCGAGGCAGCTGGGTTTGCGTGGTCAGCAGTAGCGGAAAACATCGCTCAAATGACCAAACCGGAGAAGACGGTAGCAGCCTGGGCAGCCAGTCCAGGGCACAACAGGAACATGCTCGGCGACTATAAGTTCGTCGGAATTGCCACCACCAAAGGCGATGACGGGGACTACTACAGCACCGCCGTGTTCGCCAATCCGCCCAAGCCTTGACAAGGCTCACCTTGGTGACACGATCAGGCGATCGCGTTACAATCTGTATTAGATGAAGATGAGAGAACTTAACCTAACAAGGAGGTCGACATGCCTTTTTCCAAAAACAGCCCGCGAGGCCAGTTGATCGTTATTTTGCTCTCTACTTTATTCATCGGCCTGATCATGGCCCATATTACGGCCACCGCCAGCCAGGAAGAACGAGTAAGAGCTGCCTGCCTCGTCGCTGACACGATCGAGGCCAAGCAGATCAAGGTAGGCGGTATCGTCATCACGTCGCAGGGCGACTGCACGGGCGTCTGGATCACCGACAATAAGACTCAGGGCATGGTCTCCATGTACGTGACCAAGAATGAAGGCCCGGTAGTCGGCATTCACCGCAACAAAACACTGACAGGTGGCCAACCGCAAGGCTTCGATCTGGCACTATCAGCCAGGAACGGCGAGCCTGTGGTACAATACCGTAAACCCGATGGTTCACTCGGCATGGTCACTATCAAAGAACTTGAAAAAATGTCGCAAGTGCATTAACTACTTTATCGGACCGTCTCCCCTACCTGCGAGCCCAGGATGACCCCCGTCATCCTGGGCTTGTGTCTTTCATGGAGCGCATGATGCTGGAACACCATTTCATCACCTACTTCGATTTCCACCAAGACTGCAAGTCGATCGGGTTGACTCCTGTCGAGCCGGATCCTTGTCTCCACGGCACCGTCTGGCATGCCGTCGATTTCGCACCTTACCGTGGTCGCCCGCTGCCCGACAGCATCCCCAAACTCGTGATCTTCGACTCGGAGACCGGTAAGTTCACCTTCAACATCAACCACAAGCAGCCCATGCCTTCCCTGCTCCGCCAGATGGGCCTGTGCAGCCGGCTGATGACTCTGGCCTACCAAGGTCGCCTTGCACAGCCATGCCAGGTTCAGTAAAGTCTGTGGATCACACCACAGGGGAGCCAAGGATGGCCGCACAACTGCCTGTTCGTTATCTCTTCGCTGACAAACCGCTCGCTACCTGCCCAGAATGCAAACACGATCTCACCGCGCCTAACGGCATCATTCTGGAGGTCAACGGCGACGACGGTCTCTGCCACGGTCGTCTCGACTCTACTGGCACCATCGTCTACGACTTCAAGGACACCAAGTTCCGCCGTGCGGCCTGTGGCAACTGTATCCACACGCTCGGCCAGATGGGCGGCGTCAAGGAGCTGATCGTTAAGCCCGAGAAGCCAGCTAAGGTCGCTAAGGAGCGGAAGCCACGGGGCGAGAAGAAGCCCAAGTCGGTCTACCGCAAGACGACCGTCACGATCGAGCAGGTCAGGGCCATTGCCCGCAGCATCGATAACGTCGAAGACACTAAGACACCCGCTGACGAGAAGCTGGTGGCGAACCTGGTCACCTGGATGGAGGATGTCAACATCCGCGTCAGGCGGGAAGAAGCGGCCTAACCGCAAAATACGTATTTTGGGGGTCGAATTGATAACGCTCAACATCAACGATCTGATCATGTTTGCTGAAGATAATTGTGATGTGGCGTTCGACATGCGTAGCACTTGCCTGAGCCTCTTCGCCAAGTACGTCGAGGCAACGATGGATCTCCCGGAAAAGGCAGTCATCATCGCTTATACCGACCGGGTGATTGCCTATCTCTCCAAAGACAAGAACGTCGGTGGTCTGGCTGGGGCCACGATCGGTGAGTGGTGGCTACCACCGTCACTCAGCCTGTTCTACTTCCACTCCCACCGCCACACCTATGGCTGTATCCTGGCGACGGCAATGAAGGAGATTCGGGGCGGGATGACCTCGCGACGTCAGATCAGGACTATTGCCTACAACATGGGTCGCACGCAAACACGTCTCAAAGAGCTGCATCGTCAGCAGCCCCAGAAACCCATGCTGCAGGTGATACAAAAACTAACAGGGTCACTGGTCGATGGACCAATGACCCTGTTGCCTGTTGCACCCGTCACGCCGGCTAGTTGCGCTTCAGTGACTGGTATGTCTCTGTCATGACGTCCTGCATGCTCTGGGGGTCGCTGGTGCGGATGTCTTCCAGCATCTTGATCGCGGCATCGCGAGCAGCGGGATCACTCATGTCGTGGTGCCCGTGAGTCGCGGCTTGGCTACGTACCAGCTTCATGACCCGCTTGACTGTGACCGGGTTGTAGCCACCATACTGATCACCATGGTTGGCAGCGGTATAACGCTTGTTGACGTAATCCTTGGCCTGGGCGGGGTCCTTGGGGATGAAGCACTTGATCAGCTCGGGCAGTACCGCAGCGATGATCTGCACGATGATCAGGATGGGCAGGAACCCCTGCACACTCTTATCCAGCGTCTGGGCAATCGCCTGGGCTTTGGTATTCGTAGCGTTGAACATCTGAATCCTTTCACAACATAACCGACGACCCACAACGGGTTGTCAACAGAGGGAGTATAGCAACATGGCCCGCACCTCGCTACCCCTGGCTGTTGGTATTCACACTGACAGGTTTTATTGTAAACTGTCAGTATGAAAAAGATAACCTGCACTAAGTGCAAACTGTCTAAACACCCCGACGAGTTCTTTCCGAGGTACAGCAAAACATCGGGTCAATCTTGGTGCAAGAAGTGCCACTCAGAAGGTGGTATAGCTCGCTCACGTTGGAGACGACAGAACGAACCTGGGTATCGCGAGCGAGAGAGAAGGTATGCGCGTAAACTGCGATTCGCTAAGAAATATGGAATTACATTGGATGACTACGATAACATTCTCGTCTCTCAAGGTGGCAAGTGCGCGATCTGCCGAACTAAAGATCGTGTACAGGATGGCCACTATGGTGCGCACAAAACATTTCCAGTCGACCACGATCACGTCACTGGAAAAGTAAGAGGCGTGCTATGCGACTCGTGTAATCGAGGGCTGGGACTCCTGAAGGACAACATCTCTGTTCTTCGTGCAGCAATCCGGTACCTGATGAAACACAAGGAGCTCTATGCCGCTGTCCAAGCCAAAGCTGCAGCCAAAGCGCGACCGCACGTATCGCGTGCAGTCTCCAAGTCTCATTGATCAACCCAGCTGTGCCGATTGTGCCCGCTCGTACTCCTCCCACCCCAGCAACCCCAAACGCATGTGCATGATTCACGACAACCCCAAGAGCGTCCCCAAAGTCGTGGACGCCCTGGGGATCTGCATCGTCCACCTGGAGAAACCCAAATGACTTTCCATATTCAGGTCAACGGTGTCCGCAAGGCCATCCGCATCATGGAGAAGATCGCGGCCGACGGTTGCTGGTTTGAGTTCTTGCCACTTGGCAAGGACCGCTACGACATCTCCGTCAACGAGGAGAACGCCGGCAAACTCAGACGGTTGTTGGTCGATTCTCCTCTCCGGACTGAAACCTTCGATCGTCAAGCGGTCATCGATCACATCTGCAACTCCCTCCAGAATGTCGACGACATGGACCTCGAAGCCATGATTCACGACTTGTACCCTTTGGACCTGTGTTATGAACGAGTTCACTCTGTCAACACCGACAACGACGACGATGAGGTCACCATTACCTTCGTCGTGGCTGCTCCGGAGCCCACCAAGCCCTCCACTTCAACTCGGAAGAAGACTACCCGTAAAGCGGGGTAAGTTCCACTTCCTGACCAACTGCGTCAATGGACACGGCCCGTCGATCCAGAAGATGTGTGACGAAGCTCGCGATATCAGCCGTGCTACCTTCCTCAAGCACTGCGACGCCCAGGATGTCATCAAAGGCATGGGCTACAGTATCGGACCAGAGAAGGGCTTGCACCTCAAAGACGACTACCACGTCTCTTACCATAAATCCCGGTACCGAGGTAAACCCTGCTACTTCATGTGCTGGAGTGCCATTGAGTACATCTTCGTTTAAGGATGCCATGATCACCGCACAAGAACTTTACGACCAAGCCAAGGCCGCTGCCGACAAAGCCGGTCTCAAACTCTCCTGGGGCATTTTCATCGGTGACGGTTATTGCTGCCCTGCTACTGCACTCCTGCTCGATAAACCAGCCATCCAGCGCTGCGTGGTTAATAGTCAGAGCACCCTCTCCAGCGAACGGCTGGCAGCTGCTGACTACATCTACAAGGCCATTGTTGTCTACCTGGCCTATTTGTTTGAGTGCCCGACCGACACGGTATGTTACTTCACCAGCGGAGTCGATGACCCTGAGTGTCCGTTCTCTCAATCGGGGATCTTCGCCGGTAACCACGGTGGTCCCGATGAAAGGGTCTACAACCTCGGCCGCGACGTGGGCCGTCTCATCCGTCAACACGATTAAAGGAACCCATGACCGCACCCAAGAAACGCACGGTTGAGGAAGGCAGGAGTGTGAACGCCGTGAAGCGCCCGCCGATCAGGGTGGAGCTCCTGGAACACCAGCCTGTCAACCTCTACTTCGTCGCGCACGCGGCCCAGGCCGTGCATCGCGGATACAAGATCGTCGTCCACATCACCAACCACGGTATCATCGCTAATGTCAACTCCCGCCAGTTCTGCATCCCCATTGCTAAGCTGGCGGACCAACTTATCGACTACGTGGAGAATAATCCCAAATGAGAAAGCCCCAGATCAGACGGTGCCGCAAGATGCTGGTCAGTCACATCTACACGATGATTGGCGACCACCGATCACATCTGGACCATGAATCCATCTACCTGGGGGATGTCAATATCGAGTTGAACACGGCCTACGGGCCGATGACCCTCTCGATGCACAAACTCTATACAACGGACTGCGTACTTCGCGTCTATTGCCGCTTCGCTGACAAGGAGTCCTCGAAGCGATTCACTCAGAACAAGACGGGACTTCGCTGCATCGCCATCGGTCGCCAGCAAACCGGCCAGGAAGCGTTCCGGCAAGTCATCGCTGAGCTGAGATCCCTTAACATAAGGAGGCCTGATGTTGTCCTTCGATGAACACTTGGAAAATCTGACCCGGCATATTCACCTGGTCAGAGGCGGTTGCTCCCTGCTGGGCAAACGCTTAGTCGCCCAGGGTCGTGTCGAGTTCGGGCGGTTACTCATCGCCCGCGGCTTCAGTCACGATACTTCCAAGTTCTTCGGCGTGGAGTGGGAATATCTCCACGTAGGCGATGACGTCAATACCGACAAGCTGCGTGCTGCCATTCAGCAGCACGTTTCCACCAATGATCATCACCCCGAGTTCTGGGGCGGCATCGAACACATGCCGGAGATCGCCGTCGCCGAGATGGTCTGTGACTGGTACGCCCGGTCGCAGGAGTTCGGCAAGGACCTCCGCGAGTGGATCCGGACGACGGCCTTCAAGAAGTACGACTTCAACTACCGTACGACCGCCGGCAGGTGGGTGAAGGCCTACGTCGAGATGCTGCTCAAGAACTACTTCGCGAAAGAAGCAGCATGAACCTGCGTGACAGTGATCACATCACTGAGGTCGTCCGCTCTGACGGGTCGACCTCGCTGATTGACACGGACATGGATCTGGACCAGGCACGTGAACGCGTGCCTTTGTTCTTTAATAACAGTGATGGCTCCGTTAAAACGCACGGTCAGAATGAAACGCTGGACGTGCATCGGGGCTGCGTGATCGTCTCTTCCGACCTGGAACACTCCAACCGTACCCTAGAGCACAAAGTCAGGTTTTACGCCTTCTGCTGTGAAGCTGGTACTGACAACTGGAGTGCCGTCTTGGTAAACTGCGACCCACAACCTCGGTCAGTCGAGGAGGCGGAAGGATTCATCAACCATCTTGTTGATCGAGCCAAGCCGCTGAAGTACGGCGTCAACCTGCAATAAGGGATTATTCCATGGATCAGTTAACGACTGGTGACATCTCGAAAATGTGCGGTGTGGCCCCGCGAACCACGAGCAAGTGGATCGATGGTGGCTTGCTCAAGGGAACACGGCTCCCCACCGTGGATGGCAAACCAGGTGATCGCCGTGTCGACAAAAAGGACTTTCTGGAGTTCGTCGAGCAGCGCATGCCCGACATATTTATCTCTATCCGTAAGGAATTAGGGATGGAACCGCCGGTCATGGCCCCGTTGACGCCTCTCCCCTTTGCAATCTCCTTCGACGGTCACGAGCTGAGAATCCTGGCTCGCGGTGAAGATCAGCTGGAGGTCCTTGCCCACTTCCGCGATACCCTGCAAGATGCCATCAACGATTGCAACTGGGGTAAGGTCGCCATCCTGCTCGGGTCCACAGTCAAAGGAAGGAACACGGTGGCGGCATGAGGTTCCTCTGCGTCTGCCAGTATGGTCACAGTCGCTCGGTGTGCTTGACTCGTGTCTTGCACGCCAAGGGTTACCAGGCGATCGCGGCCGGTGCTCACACCAGCCCCGACGCTATCCACTGGAACGCCATGTGGGCAGATCACATTGTCCTCCTGCAGCCTCATTTCATTAGTGCGGTACCGAACGGGTGCCGCGACAAGGTGGTTGTCTTCGACGTTGGCCCAGACCGCTGGAGCAACCCCTATAACAAAGAGCTCTATGACATCCTGACGAAACACGTTGAAGAGAAAGGCTGGTAACGTGCGACCACTGATTGGAATTAACCTGGACTATATGCCGGCGGGGAAGATCGCTGGGGCTCAAACCCGTCTGCATGCCGGCTATATCGATTGCGTCAACCAGGCCGAAGGAAGCCCGATTCTCCTGGCTCCTGTTGCGCTCGAGTACATGGACTACGGCCTCCTTGATCGCCTGAATGGCATCATCCTGGCCGGCTCGCCCGACTGCATCAGTCAGAGGCGAACCAAGCAATTGACACATCCCTCCGGCAGGGAAATGAACAAGATCAAGGAGGATTTTGATTTTGCCCTGGCCCAGTACGCGGTCAGCAAGAAGCTCCCGATCCTGGCGATTGCCAACGGGATGCTGGAACTCAACCTGGTGACGGGCGGCACCAACTACGCCTACATCGCTGAAGATATGCCCAAGGCGTTGCCGCACAAGGACATCACTGGCGGCCCGCACCGTCACGCGATCAACATCCTCCCCAAGACCCAGCTCGATAAGATCTACGACCAGCCGGGCGAGATCCGGGTCAATAGTTATCACTCGCAGGCCGTCCACAAGACGGGACCGGGGTTCAAGGTCTGTGCGATGGCTCTGGACAGCGTGATCGAGGCGATCGAGCCTGTCGATCCCCTCTGGTTCTGCATTGGCGTCCAGTGGCACCCTCACTCTGAGACCAGCTCGGCCCTGGACATCAACCTGTTCAAAGCGTTCATTCACGCCGCTGACGAACGCTTCATGTCGGAGGTAAGCCAGTATTGATCTCCAATAAGCACGGCCACAAGATCGTCGACGTCATGCGACGAGTGGCCAAGTCGAATCTGCTGTCGCGCTGCGCCGGCGCGCCTGACGTGCCGCACCAGCACGAGGACGCCACCCGGATCGCTGACGACCTCCAACACGTCCTCTACATGTGCGACCAGATGGACGACTTCCTCATGGCGGGACGCCGTGATAAGTTCAACCGCTGGCTTGGCTGGGCACAGAAGACGCTGCAGATCCATCGCTGCGTCACCAAAGAGGAAATGAAGATCCTCAATCGGCCCGAGCGCAAGGAACCCAAGCCCCTCGGCGTCCCGCGTCTCGACTACAGCTACCAGAAGCTGGGGCAGGGTTACGTCCTTCACATCACCAGTTCGCCCTTGGTCCAGCCTGAACCACAGACCGAGGACGTTAAACTGGAGATACGAGTCGCGGTCGAGCAGGCTTTACTTGACCTGCTCAATCGTATCGCCAATGAGGAGTAGCCATGTTCTTCCCTGTCTTCGTTAAGAAGAAGCTCCGTAACGGTGACTACGCGGTCGGGCTGGTGTCCATCAAAGGACCCAGCCTGCCAGCTGCGCGTATCGCCTTGCGTCGCCAGCTCCAGGATCCCAACAATCACGCCATCATCGACGGCATGATCTCCTGGGGCACGTATGACAGCACGCAATCTCCCGTGGTGGATCTCAAGCTGGAGGTGCATGACGCCAAGAACCTGGACGACGGCACCCTCCAGCTCAGCAAGGCCGACTACAAGGCATTCGACCACGTGGTCAAACTGATCTACCAGCAGAACGACCTGGAATTGGCTAAGAAGAACAACCCTGCCATGCGTAGTGAGGCTGGTGAACACACCGTCTCGATTTTCGCTGTGCCAGAGAAGGGCAGGGTGATGTTGCAATTTCCTATCTCTATGGACTGGCTCTCGTTGTCGCCTGAGAGTGCCATCAAAATGGCCAATCACATGATCAAGTGTGCCAACGAGCTCAAGAACGCTAAACCCCCAGAAGGGCCATTATGAAAGTAGTAATCTACTTCAGCACCGAAAACGACGCCTACGTTGGTAACCCCAAGAAGGAAGTCGACAAGATCGTCAAGAGTGTTTCTGCCGCCATCCTGGCCGGCGAAAAGCTCGAAAACAAGAAGCTGATCGACACCAACGGTAACACCGTGGGTGACTTCAGCATCGATCCCAAAGTCGATGAGCACGGCAAGCGTATTGCCTGAAGGAGGAAGCGTGGCCGAGAAGAAACTCGTCTGCACCGATGACATGATTGACATCGCGGACGGTAAGTACCGCGTCATCATGCCGTCAGCTCACCGCAAGTTCCGGGCGCAGCGACATGGTGAAGAGTGGCGAGACCTGACCGGCGACAACCTGGTCCTAGCTCTCGCCAGCGAGCTCATCAACACCAAGAAGCACAATGCCCAGCTGCAGAAAATGAATGAAGAACTGGTGGAACAACTACGCACCACCGAAAAGGACGAGCCGAAAGCGAAGGTAGATCCCGAGTAGGTCTTATCCATGCAGCGCTGTCGTGCAGGGCTCCCAAGTGCCGTCCGAGTGCTGAGACGCCTCGCGGACATCCTTGATCAGTCTTGGGCATATTCGAGAGCAAGTTCGCCACTTCCTGCTCGCCAAACGGCGCCAAGTGGCATTATTAGAAAGCACACCATGAACAACCCCCAGTGGATCAAAGTGGACGTGAAGCCGCCCGGTCACCACACACGTCGTCTGGGCTACATGGAGTGGACACAGGAGAATGAGAACACCCTGCGTCGTGACTACCACGTCATCACGACACGTGACGAGTTCGTTCTCTTTGTGACCATCCACGGTCTCAAGAAGAAGGTCAAACATGTCTCAACCCAAGTGGAAGTTCGTCGCCAACCTGGGCGACGCCAACCCGCTTGACCACGGCGGCTACTTCATCTTCGTCGATGAGACCGGCGTCTATCCGCCCCAGGCCGAGTACCTGGAAGTTGACGAAGACGCTCGCGGCCGATCACGCTACACCGTGTACCGGTTTAACCTGGAACCGTGTACGTACATCAACAACGTCCTGAGCGACAACAAGTTCCATCCCGACAAGTCCGCCTGGTTCGCCACGCGGGAGTCCAGGCGAGCGGAACGGCCCCAGGACACCACCTACCTGTCCAACCTGGACAGCATCACCGATGGGAACCGGGAGGAAGACCTCATCGCCTCCTTCTGCTCCGATGACCCTCTTGAACGGGCACAAGCCTGGCGGGTCGTCGGTCTCTACCACGGCTTCGACAATCTCGACTCTTACCCACTCCACCTGAACGGCCGGGAGGCTGCCAGGCGGTATAAGGACATTACCCATGGCCAAACGAGCCAAGTCTGATTCCAAAATACGTATTTTGAAGCCCCGCAACCAAAGCGTCACGATCGAAGTGACCCTGTCCCTGGGCCTCGGCGATCTTCACAAGCAGAAGGCCTGGCTGCTCAAACAAGCCCAGGCGATGACCGCTTCGCTGAATAACGCTCCCAGCCCGCCGAACGTCGCTGATGGTATCATCAACCTGTATGACTACCTCCAGGATGAGATCGTCAGACAGGGGCAGGCGACCGAGCGTCAGGTGTTCAAGCGCGTCCCCGGCCGTTAGATATTGCCAAGTGCCACCCTGATCGACTAAGATCACCCTACCTATCGCACCCCCACGTTGAAGAAAGGACTCTCACGTGCTCAAGAAGATCACCTTGTTGCTTTTGCTGATCCTGCCGCAGACTGCCTCGGCACAGATCATCATGGGCGGCACGTCCATGAAGGCCGACACTGAACAGGCGATGACCGCCATCAAGAAGGCCGAATCGGATATCAAAAAGAACAAGGATGTCCTCGACCGTCTTTCCGACAAGTCGATGACCATGAACGTGGGGGAGTTTTATTACATCTACCCGCCAACACCCAAGAACGAGACTGACCCTTGGCCGATCGCCAACTGGGACAGCTCCAACGATGTCGTCCTGACAGTGGAGCTGTTTGCTCCGGGTCAGACGGCTCGTATTCGCGGCGTGATGGTAGGTGAGACGGAAACGAAGTGGCACACGCTTCCGGCCCGTCCGCATTGGTGGGCGGTGATCTACGCCAACAATCCGGGAACGATCGCGGTCAGTGCCTGGCGAAATGCCGACGACGTTAAGACACCGCCGGTGCGAACCAATCGCATGGCGGTGCTCGTCAAGAGTGCCATCCCCGATCCTGTGATCCCCAAGCCTGACAACCCCGTTACTCCTGTCACCCCTGTGGGGCCTCCAGCTGACACCACGCTCACCGGCAAGTTCACTGCTACCCTGACCGATGACAAGAAGGATGATGCTGCTAACTGGGCCAAGGCAGCCGACTGGGTCGAGACCTATAAGGCCATGTCTACGAATCTCTCGCTCAACGATCCGGCAGTGGCGATCAAGACGCCGGCTGCTCTCTTCCAGAAGCACAAGGGCTTGTGGCTGGAGAAGAGCGTGCCGCCGCCTCCGTTCCTCAAGAACACCCGTACCGAGCTGGCCAGCATGATCGCCACCGCGGTGGGTACCGATCCTGATGTCACACTGACCGATGACAAGCGGAAAGCCCTCTCCGCCACCTATCTACAGATCTACACGGCTCTCAAAGCCGCCGCAGCTGCCGTCAAGTAACCCGAACAAGGTCGTTCAGGTTAAACGAAGCCATCACGGAGGACTGAGAGCCATGACGATTCCCAACGACATACTGGAAATGATCGGTGGCAAGCGACGCTACACCGGTATGGATAGCTACATCAACTTCGGCTACAACCCGATCGGTGATCGATCGAAGGCTGAGGAAGAGGCTGTCGCCAAGTTCATGATGTCACCCCACATCCAGGAGTTCGATCCCAGTGAGGATATCCAGGAGATCCAGGGTGACGAGGTGAAGTTGTGGCGTTATGAGCGCCAAGCCAACGGTGGCCGCCTGCAGCCACGCAGCTATCAGCTGACTGGCTCGTGCGTCAACTCTGGTGCCCAGAACGCCTCCAGCGGCCAGATCGCCATCGAGAAGCTGATGTGCTCTCGCCCTGAGAGCATCTTCATGCCTTTCACGTTGCTGGCGTACGGGCAGTCGCGTGCTGCACTGGGCGACAACAGCCCCGGTGAGGGCTCCAGCGGTGCCCAGATGGCCATGGAGATGGCGGAGATCGGCCTGGCCGATACTGCTCTCCCCGGCCTCCCCAAGCCCACCATCCTCGACGTCGACGGGTCGCAGTACAAGGACCAGGTCATCGTCTACTCCAAGCAGGTGGAGCTGCAGTTCTCTGCTGCTCGCAACCATAAGCCTGAGTGGTTGGCCGATGCCGCCAAGTCCAAGCTCAAGTACACCCGCATCCGCTCAGCTGATGAAGCTATCGTCGAGTTGCGTCGTGGTCGTCACATCACGTGGGCCGGTGATTGGGGCGGCAAGATGCAGATGGACTACTCGGGTACTCCCCGCGTGCTCTTCTGCCCTCGTCGCTACGATACCTGGGGCCACCAGGAATCGTCATCCGGTTACTGGCGTCACCCCGACTTGGGTGAAATCTTCAACATCTGTAACAACTGGTTCCAGCAGACCAGCTCGGGTCTGTGTATTCCCGTTCACGGTATGTCCGCTGATGATTCCCCTTCCGGGTCCTACTGGATTCCGAAGAAGGAGTTCGATTATCAGTGCCGTACCGGCGAGGTGTGCTCCGTCTACTCAGTTGATGGTCGCATCCGTACGATGGATTGGTTCGTGGGTGTGTAACCCGCGATGAGGAAGGTAGTCATTAGGGAGGATAGGTCATGTTGAGTCTCGTTGGCGAGTTCCATGTGGAGAAGATCGATTGGCCCACGCTGAAGAGCAGCACATTGGGCACGGTCGGCGTCTTTACCACCGCCTGGGTCACCCCGCTGGAATGGGACGACAAGGTGTTCCCCGGCATCATCGGGAACGCGATCGACAAGCTCCAGGCGACCCTGACAGCACAGTCACCCGCTGTCTCTGGTCAGCCGATCCGCTTTATGGACATCCCCGGCATGCACGCCAATGGAGCACCCGTCTTCGGGTTCCTGCCTGCTGAGCATGATCGTGCTTTCGTGGAAGCCGAACTTCAGAAGGCCGCGACAGCAGCTGGTGTCCAGGGCTTCGACTTCCCAGGTCTCCTGGTGTCGATCCTGCAGCTCCTGCCCACCATCCAGGAAGTCATCACGGTCATTCAGCAGCTGCTGACCGTGGTCAAGCCCACTACACCAACCACCCCCGTAACGCCCGCTAATCCGGCTGTTACTCCTGGTCAGCCCGTCACCCTCTAAGGTATGATGGAGAAGAACTGACCAGAAGGTAAGAAACGAAACCCCTCACGGAGGAAGAGCCATGAAGCTCATGCTAGGAATGATGTTGGGACTGGTACTCAGTCTCTTTGTTGCCAGTGAAGTCAGGGCCGAAGACAAGAAGAATTGCCCCTGCGATGAATACTGTCAGGTGATGGGACTGTGCAAGGACACATGCAAGTGTGAAGCCAAGGACAATCTCAAAGAAGCCTACTCGATCAACGCAGAAGACCTCAAAGGCGACGCTATCGCGATCAGTCACCGCAATCGATCCGGCGGCACTTGTGCCAACGGTTCTTGCTCTACCGCTACCACAGCAGGAGGTACCTGTGCCAACGGAACATGCTCCACGGGGACGTGTGCCAATGGAACGTGTAGCGTAGCACCGGCAACGAAAACGGTGACGATGTCCAACCCCACGATTACTACCAATGCTCCAACAACCAGTGGTACTTGTACCAACGGAAGTTGCTCGCAAGCAGCCATGCAGACGCAAGGTGATTATCGCGAATCACGACGCGGCGGCGGTGGTGGCTTCATCAGTCGCATTCTCCACGGCGGCGGTGGCGGTAAGTGCAAGGGCGGTAGTTGTTGCGGTGGCTAGTCTCTTACGGCAATAATGAAAGGGGTCAGCACTCAGTGCTGGCCCCTCTTGTCATCTCGCTTGGAAGGGACTCAGCATGAAAGCCGGAAACTTCAAAAAGGGTACACTCGGGGATATTACAATTCCCAGCGCCTGGCATGCCATTGTTGCTGCTCCTGACCCACTTCCTTTTCTTTGTCGACAACTTTATAACGCCAGCGGCTCCTCAGTGACCGCTACGGTCAAGATGGTCGGTAACGATACACCAGTGGCTATCCCCATCGGCCCCTGGGGTTATCTGGACGGTTACTTCACCGCCGTCACAATCGTCACCACTTCTAACGTCCTTTTCGGAGCTGAGTAATGTCTCCGCGAATGGGAATGGGCATGGGGCGGCATCGTGTGTCTACGACGATCAGTGGTTCTACGACCACCACGACCACAACGACAACCACCACGACGACAACCACCACGACGACAACCACCACAACAACTACCTCTACTTCATCCACGACCACCACAGCAGGTGGCGACGGTGATATTGCACCCGTGCTTGATACTTCGCGTCCTGCAACGATTAGCGAGACGGGAACATGGACCAGTCCGCAGGATGGATTTGCCACCATTGAACTATGGGGACCAGGTGCGCCGGGTGGCGACTATGATGGTGTTAACTTCCCTGGTGTCCCAGGCGGCGGTGGCGGCGGCGGCGGTTACGCTATGCGTACCTTAGTGCTGACACAAGACACCGATTACGATGTGGTCTGCGAAATGGGAACTGATACGACGTTCCCCGATCCTAACGATCCTTTTGACCCAGTAACGGCAGTTGCCGGGACGCAGGGAACACCAGGAACACTTGGTTCCGGCGGCGGTTTCGCCAACGCGGATTCTGGGTTCACGGGAGCATCCGGATCGTTTGTCAGCCTCACCAGTTTTGGTGGTCGAGGCGGCGGCGGAGCCACCGATTCGGCAGATGGAGTCAGCGACAGCGGTGGCGTGCGAGGTAATCCAGCAGCCAACGGCGGTAACGGCGGCGACGGGATTAACTGGGGCAACGGCGGTGGCGGTGCTGCGGCGGTCAATGGTGCAGTCGGTGGACAAGGCGGACCTCCCAAGATCATCATCACTTTCCTAAGTCCTCCCTAACCAGAGCGGAGACCGGTCATGACGTTCGACTTGATGGTAGAAGCTGCCGGCTTGGAGCCGGTGGCGTCGCAATCTGTTTCTGACACGAAGTCACTTTCGGTGTTGGGTTTACCAGAATGGGGTGCGAATGTCGAAGCAGGACCGCAGACGGGCGCAGGTGAGACGGGCGGAGCTGGTCGCGATCCTGGGTAGTAAGTGCAAGCGGTGTGGGACGACGGAGAAGATCGAAATCGATGTGATCAAGCCGCGAGGTAATAAACACCACCGGAAGATGTCATCGGATCAACGAATCACCTTTTACTATCGCCAGCACGCCAAGAAGAACGTCCAGCTTCTCTGCAAGGTCTGTAACGGCTCCAAGGGCCACGAAGACGAGAAATACTACCAGCTGCAGGCCAGACGTAAGGCAGCTCGCGAACGACGCAAGAAGGAACTAGCTCAGGTACCGTTCTGATCTGCGACGAGGTACAATTAGGCCATGACCACAATACTACAACGCCTTCGTAAACAAGCCGGCTTCGGCACCTTCCTCGGTCGCATGATGGGAGGCACCGCAGGGCGGGCCATCGGTAAAGCGGTCACTCGTCCCGGAACGCTCGATCGGGCGGCTGGGGCCGTGGCTGGTGGCTTCCTGGGGTCAGATCAGGGTGCCCGTGCTACCGGCACAGAAGGTGGCTCTGTTGCCGGAATGGCAGGCGGAGCAGCTCTGGGCGGCATGTACGGCCTGTCGGGCACCAGGATGCGTGGTAACGCCGCTGCCCACGTAGCGGCCCCGATGGTCAGAAATGCCCTGATCGGGGGTTCTGCGGGCGAGGTGGCCGACACAGCGGCCCGTGCAGCGGGTTACGACACCAATCTGTCGGGCATGGCAGCTGCGGGTGGTCTGGGCCTGGGTGCAGCCCGCCGGATCGCCCCGAATGCCGTCCGTCAGGTCTCCAGGGCCGTCCCCCAAGCCGCTAATGAGTTTATGACCGGAGCTCAACGACCTTTTGCGGCGGTCGGCGACAAGATATACCAGGGTGCCCGTCGCCTGGCAGGCAAGTCGAATCAGGGCTACTCGCCGCTGGGTAACAAGGTCGCCACCCCGATGACCAACGCCCTGGGTGCCAAGCCGGCTCCCGGCGGTCAACGCATGGCCCACAACCTGGGTATGGCCGCTGGCGCTGTCCCCCTCGCCGCCGGAGCCTACGGTGTTGCCGGCGACCTGGCCACGAAAGGCTTGAACTCCGCCGCTGACACCGTTGGACAAAACATCCGCGGTCAGATCGACGACCACCTCAACCAACGACTGCCCGAGCTGGCTGACTGGGCCAAAGAACAGGGCAACGACTTCCTCCATAACCAGGTCGCCCAAGCTGGACCCGGTATCGTGGATCGCATCACTGGAGGACTGCGGAGCCGTGGGCTCCTCAACAGCGACGGACGCATCGCTGTTGACATGTCACCGGACTGGATGCGTCATCCTACTCAATCGGCTCCGGCCAAGTGGATGCAAGCCACCTGGGACCGCTATGCTAATCGACCTACCATGACAGGTCAGGGATATCACTAAATTGCACATCGAGTACCTTTTGACCAACCGCAGCCGGTACAACGTATCGCTGGCGATTGGCAAAGAGATGGTTCGTCTCGGTCCAGGAGGGGCCGTACGGTTGACCAAGTCTCTTGAAGAACTGGCGGCGAACACGAAGCGACGACGCTTCGCCGAGCATGTCAGCACACTGATTCGCCGAGGCGTGTTGACGGTTCAACGCGTCGCGGTTCCGTCCCGAGCGATCTGGGCGGTCTACTGGCACAGGCCTATAGACTGACCTGGTAGCAACTCATACACCACAACCCATGTCACATGACATGGGTTTTTTCATTGAGGGAATTGATGCTGACTCACCAACTCCTCGTGGGTAACGTCTTTGATCAACTCCAGAAGATCAAGAGCAATTCGATTCACGTTTTGATCACGTCGCCGCCCTACTGGGGGCTCCGCCGTTACAGTCACGGCAAGCACGCCAGCAAGGAGATAGGGCAAGAAGATTGTTTGGAATCCCATGTGGGAGCCATGATGCGGTTCCTAGGAGACTGTTGGCGAGTGTTACGTCCGGATGGCACCTTATGGTTGTGCATCGGCGATACGTATACCGATGACACCAAGTTCTCCAAGGACATCACTCAACAGCAGGGGAACCGCATCACTGGTCTCCCGCGACAATCCCTCCTGGGGATGCCGTGGCGGATCGCCCTGGGTGCCCTGAAGCAGGGCTGGACCATTCGCTCCGAGATCATCGTCTACAACCCCACGGCCGTCGCCTCCGGTAACGTGGCCCGACCGACGACGGCTCACCAGACGTTGTTCATGCTCACCAAGACCGATGACTACTTCTACGATGCTATCGGCTCAGCGGAAGCCTCGACTCTCAAGTGCCGGCTGCGGAAGTCCAACCCCAAGGCCCTGGATCACCGCGAGATGCTGGTACGCGGCAATGCCCGCCTGCACGAGTCGATGAACATGGCGACGAGTTGCCGGCGCCTGCGGACAGTGTGGACAGTGCCGATCAACAAATCACCCAAGGCCCTACCACCCAAGACGACACACCACGCCCGCTTTACGCTTAACTTGCCGATGAAGATCTTGTCTGCCGCCGTGTCTCAGCACGGCTGTTGCGGGCGCTGCGGAACCCAGTACACCCGCATCATCGAGAAAAACAAGAGACAGATCGATGGTCAACTGGTATTGTGTTACGACACTGCGGGCTGGACAAAGTCGTGCAGCTGCAAGACGACCGCGATCGATCGTCCCACGGTACTGGACACGTTTGCGGGAAGTTGTACTACTCTGGTCGCCGCATTGCGATCAAATTGTCACGCTATCGGCATAGAGCTTAATCCTGGATACGTAAAGGAGGGACAAATATGGCTCCGCCAAGAACGAGGCCAATTAAAAAATGCAAGAGAAAAGGATGTAAGCGCATAGCTGTACCAGGTGGCCTCTTCTGTTGCGTTCAGTGTTGCTGGAAGTGGAGAAAAGGGAGGATGCCGCCTGGCGGTTTTCCGGTTAAACATAAACCATGGAACCGTGATAAAAAAGGCATTCACCTATCACCTTACAGTCAATTCAAGAAAGGCAGCGTTCCAGTCAACAAGGCAGCCATTGGGACGGTGAAGATCAGACGGCGTAAGAACGATCACTTCAGACCCAGAGCATGGATCAAGGTCGCCGAACCAAATAAATGGGAACTTAGAGCGGTGGTTAACTGGAAGAAAAAGAACGGTCCCATACCCAAGGGATTTGTTGTCCACCATAAAAATCGCAACACGCTTAGCGACGGTGTGCGAAACCTGGAACTCCAGACCAGAGCTGAGCACATACTAGAACACCACGCTGAGTTACTTCTAGCTAAAAGGAGATCCGCCTATGGCAACGAAACGAAAGAAAGCTAAGACGGATGAGCCAGTCGTCCTCGTGACCTCGGATATGTCGGAGGTGTCTTACACCACTATCCGTGAGCTCATGAAGGGTGAACCCTTCACCATGCAGCTCAACCGTCCCGACGCCCTCACTGTCACCACCGCCGTGAACCAGGGCATCGACTCGCACCTGGAAGCGTGCTTCTGTCCTGATCTGGGGGACAAGTACGAATGGGTGCTGGGGAAGCTGCACTGCACTATCAGCGAGAAGAGCTTGCCCACTCTTCTTCGCCGTCTCTATGCCTCGGATGATGAACGTGCCGTCGACCTGGCGGACGGTATCCTCTACTCTCTCAAACGTCCTGACTAATGGAGCTATCGTGTTATTTTATCCTGCAGCATTTATCGCGCTCGAAGGTCTCGACGCGGCGGGCAAGTCTACCCAGGTCGCCGCTCTGGAGAAGCATCTGGTTCTGACAGACAAGAAGCATGTGATCACCGTCGCCGATCCTGGTACGACGACCGTGGCCAAGAAGGTTCGCGAGATCCTCTTCCATCCGGACAACAAGGAACACATGTCGCCGGCCACCGAGCTCCTGCTCTTTGCCGCTGCTCGTGCTTCCCTGGTGGATCATATCCGCAGCGAGATCAAGAAGAACCCCAAGACCGTTGTTATCTCGGACCGCTTCATCCACTCCACGCTCGCCTACCAGCAGATGGGACGTGGCATCGATCACCTGCGTGTTCGCAAGGCTATTGATGTCGCCTGCTACGGGCTCTACCCGACGCTGACGATCTATCTGGACGTCAGCGAGGAGACGATCAAGTCGAGACTGATGACACGTAGTAAGGGAGAAGGTAACCACTTCGACGACGCTGGTGCCGACTTCCGCAAGCGTGTGCGGGCCGGTTACGAAGCGTCGATTAGTTCGGCTTTCGCCATGTACGGTGACGTGGCCCGCGTCGACGCCAATATGCCGATGCAGGCTGTTCATGCCTCCATCTGCTCGATCGTGGATCGGCATCTTGCTGACCGCGAAGAAGACCATGACAACTATGTTGAAGCCCAACAAACCAAACTGGAGAACGGCGAGCTATGATACCCATCTCTGTCCTTTTCGCTGTGAAGTGCTCCGAGCCATCTGACATCAACGAGCACCTCCCTCTCCTCTATGCCCTCTCCTTCAGCTGTGAAGGGGTCGCGGAGTTCGGTATCAGAGCTGGCGTCTCAACTGTTGCCCTGGTGGCCGGTCAAAACGCCAGAAAACAACTGGGGTTGCCGGCTAAGTACGTCGGTTACGACATCAATTCTGCCTGTGCAATGGTGATTGGTAATTTGGTGAAGCATTGCCATCCTGATTTCGTACCTGGCTGTACCATCGCTGACACCACCAAAGAGTTGCCTTATCTGCAACGATGCGACATGCTCTTCATTGACACCAAGCACGACGGTCCGGTTGTCGAACGTGAGATCATCACCCACGCCAACAAGGTCAACAAGTACATCGTGTTCCATGACACGACCACGTTCGGCCTTAACGGTGAAACACCTGGTGAGACGGGCCTGCTTTCCGGTATCCACCTGGGATTCACTGACCCAGCGGTGCGGGGTGAGTGGGATCTGATCCACCAAGCTACCAACAACAATGGCCTGTCCGTCTACCAAAGGAAGTCCTGGTAATCATGAGTGACACGACCCATCGTCCGGTCCTCCTCGAAGAGGATCGGATTCGTTTGATCGAGTTCGCCGATCGGCAGCACAAGGAGAAGATCTCCCTGCCGAAGTTCATCGAGCTCAAGGCCGTCGAGGGAGCACCGCCCATCCCGATGCGTCCCCAGTTCCGCATGAACATTGGCGGTCTGGCGATCTCCTTGATCGTGCAGCAGGTCAAGACCGGCCAGTACGTTCGCTTCCTCAAGGCCTGGCTGACCGACAAGCCCTTCGGCCACATGATTGACCCCAAGTCTCTTCAACAACTGTGCCGCTTGTGCGGCTTCACCGGCAAGCTCGATGACTGGATCATCAACCCCGAACAAGGATCTGAGTTCCTCTATGCCAACGTCGCGCAAGTCATCCTCCCCGGCACGCACGCCACCAGCATCCAAGTCACCCACAACAACCCAACGGAAGAGGACTACCTCGCCGCCCGCAAGCCCTCTTGATTTCAGCTACGCCTTGTCTCGTCGCCCCACCCGCAAGTCAGCGAAGCACCTGAAAGACCGGGACTACCTGGTCATCGATAACTTCGCCGGCGGCGGTGGGGCGTCCACGGGGATTGAGGCCGGTATCGGGCGTCCGCCTGATATCGCCATCAACCATGATGTCTCAGCGCTGTGGATGCACGCCGCCAACCATCCGGAGACGTTGCACTACTGCGAGGACCTGGGCTCGCTGGATCCGGTGGCCGTCACGCACGGCAAGCCGGTACGCCTGGCCTGGTTCTCGCCCGATTGCCGTCACTTCTCCCGCGCCAAGGGCGGCAAGCCCGTCTCAAAGAAGATCCGTGGCCTGGCCTGGTGCATCCCGGAGTGGGCCGAGAAGGTTAAGCCCGACATGATCTTCATGGAGAACGTGCGTGAGTTCCTCGGCTGGGGGCCGCTCACTCGGAAGAAGGTCAAGGCCAAGGTGAAGACCAAGAGCGGGAAGAAAATCACCAAGATGGTCTGGGGCTGGTTCCCGAACCCAAAGAAGATGGGGCAAACCTTTAACCGTTGGAAGAAAAGACTGGAGAACATCGGGTATGTCATCGAGTATCGCATCCTCAACGCCGCTGATTACGGTGCACCCACCAATCGGCGTCGCCTGTTTATCATCATGCGACGTGACGGCCAAGCGATCGTTTGGCCCGACAAAACACACGGTCCAGGTCTCCTGCCTTACCGCACGGCTGCCGAGTGCATCGATTGGTCCATTCCATGCCCATCTATCTTCGATCGCAAGATTAAGCACAAGGAGAAGACCCTTGACCGAGTGGCTCGGGGTGTCTTTAAGTACGTCATCGACAATCCAACCCCGTTCATCGTACGACTCGGACAAACGGGTGGAAATGGCGACTATACCAACGACATCAATGATCCACTGACGACGGTGGTCTCTAAGCAGGAACACTGCGTCGTTGACCCCTACGTCGTCCGGGTAGACAACGCCGGCAGCAAACACTTTCGTGGTCAGCCGACCGACAAACCTCTGGGTACCATTGTCAAGAAGAACGGCTTCGCTCTCGTGACGCCACACATCTCGACTTTCAACGGTACCAACAAGGAATCCAACAAGTTCCGTGGGGCTGCAGTCGATGAGCCGTTACGTACGCAGACTGCCAGCAAGCGACATGCGGTGGTCCAGACGGAGTTGGCCGCTGCCGCCGGCATCATCGATCAGGGCTACGGTGAACGCAAGGGTCAGAAGCCGCGAGTGCGTGGAGTCGATAAGCCGGTCAACACGATCGTGAAGAAGCAGAAATCAGGACTGGTCACCGCCTTCCTGAACAAGCACTACACGGGCGTAATCGGACAGAAGCTGGATCAGCCGGCACCTACCATCACTGCAGTAGACCACAGCAGCCTGACAGCCGTCAGTCTGATGAAGCATCGCGGCAAGAGCGCGGGTCAGTCGGTTAAAGAACCCATGCCCACGATCACCAGCGGGGCGGGGGCTAAACGACCTGCCGGCGCTGCTCATGCTTTGGGTCTACTGGCTGCCACGATCGTCAAGAACAACCACGGTGAGCCCTCCTCGAAGCCTATTGACGAACCGCTGCCGCCCATTACAACACAGACCAACCGTAACAACCTGGCGGCGGCTTCCTTGCTGCGGTTCCAGAATCACCAGGATGGTCAGGACATCGAGCTTCCGCTCGGCGTCACGACCGCCCAGGCTAACAAAGCTGGTCTGGTTTACGCCTTCCTGACGAAGCACTACTCGACGGGCGGGCAGGATCAGAGTTGTGCTGATTCGCTCCATACGATCTCCACTAAGGATCGTTTTGGCCTGGTGACTGTGATGGTTGATGGTGAGCCACACATCATCGTGGACATTGGTCTACGGATGCTGCAGCCACGCGAGCTGGCCACGGCTCAGGGGTTCGGTGAGGATTACATCCTGACCGGCACCAAAGCCAACCAGGTGGCTAAGATCGGCAACAGCGTCCCGCCTCCGATGGTGAAGGCCCTGGTCAAAGCGAACTGGAGGAAAGATGGCAGTCGCCGCGTCGTTCGACGAGTCTGAAGCAGTCTTGGGTCGTCCTAACGACGTCAGGGCTGACGACTGTGACCCGTTGTGTATCTCACGTCGTTTGATTCAAGGTTTTGCTGCGGTTATTTCCTCATGGAAGCTAACCCAGGAAGAACTTGATGAAGTCAATCGAACGGGTCGTATCTGGGTGGGAGTCATGGGTATCACTATGCCGCCCATCATGGTGGGTGGTAACAAGGCTGATTTCGTCACGCCTGATAACGCTATCAACAATCTGGGCGGCAGACCTTACCCGTCTAAATGACAGTTCAAGGGGCCTCCGACAGGCCTACAGCTGGTGAGGCCACTCCTGGTGGGTGGTCGCCGGCACAACGCACGATGGTCGGGCAAACCCCTTACGTCCATTAGGCGATCGGGCCGAGTCCATTGGTGGTCGGTAGCCACAACTAACTAATCCAAAATACGTATTTTGAAACCCCTAACCAACGAGGTCCTATGAGAATCAAAGTCCATCGGCACAACCAATCGATCACCATCATCTCAGCTCCCGTGGTGACGATGATCTCGCGTCCGGAGTTCCACTCCGAGAACTTCCGCAGCTGGCTCGACCAACTCGGCATCAAAGATCAGACCGAAGTACCTGGTGTCTCCCACGGAGCCAGAAACTGCGAAGTAGCTGGTCGCACCTGTTACCTGAGCTTCGACAAACCACGACCGGGTGGCATTGCTGCCTACGTTGGTAACATCCTCTCCAGTGGGCACGGTTCGGTGCTGGAACACTCCAACATCACCATGGCCATCTCCGGCGTCTCCCGCAGCCTGACCCACGAGTTCGTCCGTCACCGTGCCGGCTGGGGATACTCACAACTCAGTCAACGATACGTCGACGCCAAACGTCTGGCCTTCGTGGTCCCTCCACGATTGACTAAGGGCATCTTCTCGTCACTGAGCTTCGGGATTACCGCAATCAGCATGCAGGACCCACCTGAGTTTCAGGTTGACGCCGGGAATAAAACGCTCGTTGAGAACTGGGGTAGAAACGCTACCAAAGAAGAGACGGAGATTGGTTATCTCTGGCTGCAACAGCGATTCGCCAATGTCGCTGAATACAACGCTACGGCTGATATGATCACGGCTGAGCTCTCAGGTCCCGACTTTGACAACATGGAGAAGACCGAGAAGCGAAAGATCGGTTTCCAGACCGCCCGCAATTGCCTGCCGAATTGCACCGAGACGATGATGATCGCTACTGCCAATGTTCGGGCCTTGCGGCACTTCATCAGCATGCGTGGATCCAAGCACGCTGACGAGGAAATCCGCTACCTGACACACGGCATCCTCAGCGTGTGTAAAGGTACTATCCCTGAATTGTTTGATGATGTGATCGTCGACAACAGCTGCTCGCCACAAGGTGTTGGCCTGAAGCACCCTAAAGTCTAATGAAGCAGTAAGGCAAAACAACTCAATCCCGGCCATCGCGGCCGGGATTCTTTTCTTTAGCTGTCAGTTGCAAAACATGCCGACACAGCTTCGGTTGACTCGTGGAGTTCCAGCGGGCGGGGTATAAGTGATCGAGACCTGACCGTTACCGCCTGCCGCTCCCGTGCCGGTAGATTTACCTCCACCACCGCCAGCACCGCCAGGGGTGCTTCCCGCGCTTCCAATCGTGTTAGCTGCACCGCCGTTGCCGCCCGCACCACCGCCACTGACCGCTGCACCTGCGGTCACTCCGCTTCCGGCATTTCCCGCTGCACTGGTGCCGCCAGAGCTGCCTCCACCACCGCCGTTGGTGCCGCTAGGGCCACCACCGGCTGCACCGAGGTGGATAACATCTCCGACGGAGTTGTCGGTAGTGGTGAGGCCTCCTGCTGGCCCACCGCTGGCGTAGATTGCCGCCCCACTGTCGAACCAGGAGTCACCACCATTGGTGTGAGCCGATCCGGAACCAACGTGAACAGTGTAGCTATTACCAGGAGTCGTGGTAAATGTGTTTTTCTTGGCGTACGCTCCTCCCGTGCCGCCCGCACCGCCAGCCAGTCCGCTGGCGTTTCCTCCGCCACCTCCAGCGCCCCAGCACTCCACAGCAGCTGAAGTAACACCAGCTGGGCAGACCCAGGTGGTTGACGAGTTGTAAGTGTCTGTCGACATGATTATCGTGCTTCCTTGCCGCGGAACCAGCAGGTGAGAGTGATGTCTTTTCCGGCGATGGTGCTACCCACCTGGAAGATGTTAGCGACGATCACACCGTACTTGGCGAACGTCGAAACATCAAAGGCCGAGGAGTGTCCGGTCTTGTTGCCAGCCGTGATCTTGACACGATTACCTGTGGTAGTCCAGATCGTCGTAGCACTGGCATCGTCAGTAGCGTGATAGAGAAGATCGAAGATCAAATCCGCACCAGTCGGCCCTGTCTTAGCGTAGGCCGCGACGTCGACGATTTTACAGTCACAGGGAAGCTGGAGCACACAAGTCAGATTGGTGCCTGTGGTCGCAGCCACTCCCACCGCCAGGTTGAAGCCCATGGCAAACGGGAACATGTAGCCGTCTTTATCGCAGTTGTTGATTACCGTGCCCGAGCTGTCCTGGATCTGCATCAAGTCTTTCGACTGGCTGCTGGCACCCTGGACGACGAGCGGAACACCACTGGCAACGCCAGCAGCGACACGTAAGGCAATCTGGTTGGTGATGGTAGCGTTAGTGCCGGCCACCGGGGCACCGCTGATGTCGCAGGTGACGCCAGTTGTGAGCGTGGAGGCTGCTACAAACCCGTACGTCGGAGCCTGAATACGCACCGCCCGCTGGGTGGTCAGAGCACCGGTGGCAAACTGAACAGTACGGTTCAGGTTGATGTTAATGTCTGACGCCTCGGTGGAGGCTGTCAGCGAAGTGTGAGCGGCACCGGTCAGCGTGAAGTGCGTCGGTGATCCCGTGGTACGCACGCCAGGCGAGAGCGTGAAGTCACCCGCTGCGGCAAACTTAGCCAGGATGGCACTGCTGCTGTCCCAGAGCCGGAGGAGATCACCAGTGGCACTGGCCGCCCCCTGGATGATCATGCCGATGTCAGCGGTGTGGACATTGCCCACCATCAAGGCAACAGGGTTAGTCGTGGTGTTGCTGGAACCCTGGTTGGGGGCACCGGCAATGTAGACGGTGGCCGACGTGGTGATGGTCGAGGCACCCACGAAGGCGTAGCTCGGGGCCTGGAAGAGCACACAGCGTTGCAGGGCGATGTTACCCGTAGCGAATTGCACGGACTGCGCGAAGTTGAAGTTAGCGTTGATGAACTCAGTTGAGGCGGTCATGCCGGTGTGGGCAGCACCTGTCAGCGTGAGTAGCGTTGGCGGAGCTCCCGTCGTCTGGGCCAACTGTGTCAGACTGGTGTTACCTTTGGCCGCCACAGCAAAGAGGACGTTGCTACTGCTATCCTTCATCTCGAAACAGTTGCCGGAAGAGCTGGCACTATTGTTCTTGACCGAAACACCCTTGGCTGCGTCGGTATTGAGCAGCAGCTCAAACGTGCCAATGGTGTAGAGGTTGGCGATGGAGGTACCGTTGCCAGAGCAGTTGCCGCTGCTAGGCGACGTGTTCCAGGTGAACTTGCCGGTACCGGGATTGCCACCGTCCATGAACATGTTGAATGTCCAGGAGCTGATCCCGAAGCCCCAGCGGGAACTACCAGCGTTGGAATAGAGGTAGATCTTGTCGCCGGCGTTGGCAGGGCAAGTGATACAAGCGAGCGATCCAGTTGCGTTGCAGCCCGAGTTCTGAATGTCATTCAGGTAAAGCTGCCCGTAACCGTCGAACATGAATCGACGCGAACCACCATTGTAGACATCAATAAGCTGACCAGATGATGTGGTATTGGTGTAGCCAAATAGCACTGGAATCGCGGCTGAAGAGGTACCGTGCAGAATGCCCTGGGCCGAGCCGGTCGTACCAACTACCAGGTAGTGGTTGGTCGAGTCATAGTGGAAGTTGGCGTCCTGCGTGTAGACGCCCGACGCTCCCGCGAAAACCATGTTGCCTGAAGTGAAGACGGTCGTCGTGCCGGTACCGCCCAGGGCTGGAGTCACAGGGGCTGTTAATGAAATAGCGGAACCAGTGATAGTAATGCCTGTGCTGGCAGTGTAGCTGCCGGCCGCAGCGATCTGGACGAAAGTGATGGCCGTCGTGCCCACGGTGGGCGTGGAAGTGTTATCACACAGCCAGATCGTATTGTTGTTGACTGAACCGACGTCCAGCACCGGGATAAAGGCACCGGAATACTCGGTGCTGACATCCATAGAGATGTCACGAGTCAGAATAAATGGATGCGATCCATCACCCAACTGTGTCTGGGTGTAGAGGCCGTTTTGTTCTCCAGCGACCTGATTCTTCACCAGCACCCGCTCACCGACTGCGACAGCGTGCGTATCAACGGTCAGGGCACCGTTGCTGTTCCCAGTCAGCGTGGCACCCAATCCTGCCGAGCCGTTGCCGTAGGTGCAGGCAGCCAGCGCGGCAGTCGTGGCCACCGTGGCGGTCGGCTTTTGCTTCAGCCCCTGAATCGCCATATCGACGTATTGCTTGTTGGCAGCGTCCTGAGAGGAAACAGGATCGGCAACACTCGTGAGCTTATGGTTGTTCATCGAGACGTCGGCACCAGGAGCAGCCATCTGTGCCAGCGTCGAAGTGCGAACCTGCGTGTCAAAGTCGCTGATCTTGGCCGAGGTGAGCGTCGGAATGTCAGCGACCACCAAGGCACGGAAGGCAGGCGTACCAGGGCTGCCCGTAGTAGGTCCGGAGAAGACCTGGTTGGCTGTGGCGTTAGCCCAGCTGCCAGTAAGCGTGCCAGTGCTGATGACTGGGGTGCCGCTGACGCTGAACTCAGCCGGGAGTGCCAAGCCGACGCTGGTGACGGTGCCGCTACCGCCGCCACCGGAGACGGTACCCCAAGAAGTGTTGGTGCCATCCGTGGTAAGGAACTTGCCTGAGTTGCCTGTCTGCGACGGAGCCAGGGCATTAAATCCTGCATTGGCTGACGTGGCGCCGGTGCCGCCATGCGTGGTGCCCACCGCTGTACCGGCCCAGGTGCCGGTCGCGATGGTACCGACCGTGGTGATATTCGTGGTACCTGCCCAGGTCGACAGGGCGGTATTCTCCACGTTCCCCAGACCCAGGTTGGTTGGCGTGGGAGTTGAATAGATAAGTGTGCCGGACCCATCGTTATGCAGCCAACCAGAGCTATTACCCAGGCTGGCGAAGGTCAACGTGATTCCAGCCACAGAGACCGTGTTACCGCTGATACCAATACCCGTGCCGGCAGCCAGATCGGTTGCCTTGTTGAGTCGGGTGAAGGCGATCGGATCAGTGCCTATGGTAGGAGCCGCTGTTGTCACACAGAGCCAGATTGAATTAGCTTGCGATGTGCCCTCATCCTCGACTGGAATGAAGGAACCGGCAAACTCCGAGTTCTGATCCATCGACGCATTGCGGGTGAGCACGAAGGGGTGAGAGCCATCGCCCACGGTCGTCACGTCGTAGAGGCCGTTTTGCAGGGCGGACGATTGACTGGTAACCAGAACCCGCCAGGCGGACTGAACCACCGTACCGTCGACTGTCAACGCACCATTGCTGTTACCGGTTAATGTGGCACCCACGCCTGACGTACCGTTAGCGTAGGTACAGGCAGGGAGAGCACCGGCCGTCGCCAATTGAGCCGTGATTTTGGGAATCGAACCCAAAGCCAGCGCGTCAGCATAGCTTTTGTTGACTGCGTCACCTGATGAAGTCGGTGTCGCCACGTTAGTGATCTTGTGGCTGTTCATCGATACGTCAGAAGTCGGCACAGCCAGTTGATCTAGTCGAGACGTGTGAACTTGGGTGTCGAAGTCCGTGATCCAGGTGTGATCCAGTGTCTGCGGAATATCGCCGCTGACAAGCAGGCGGAATCCAGGCGTTGCAAAGGAAGAGGCAGAAGGGCCGGCAAAAACGTAATTCTGCAGCTGGACCTGCCAGGCTCCTGTCAGGGTGCCGCTACCCGTGACTGGTGAACCGCTGATGACAAACTCACTGGAAGGAAGTGCTAAACCCACACTGGTTACTGAACCGCCGCCGACACCCCAGGAGGTATTCGTGCCATCTGTGACGAGCGTCTTACCGCTATTGCCGGTTTGCGACGGTAACAGGTTATTCAGGCCGGCATTGGCCGACGTGCCGCCCGTGCCGCCGTGCGTGACACCCACCGCCGTACCAGCCCAGGTGCCGGTCGCGATCGTCCCCAGTGTGGTGATGTTAGTGGTGCCGGCCCAGGTCGAGAGGGCTGTGTTTTCGACGTTGGAGAGACCGACATCGGACTGCGTCGGTGTCGAGTAGGTGAGTGTTCCTGACCCGTTGTTGTGCAGCCAGCCGGCGGTAGACGACAAACCATAGAACGTCGACAGGATACCGGTGACCGAGACCGTGTTCCCACTGATAGTGATGCCGGTGCCGGACTGAAGATCAGTACCTTTGTTGAGCTGCACGAAAGTGATGGCATCGGTGCCCACGACCGGGGAGCCGGTGTTGGTGCAGAGCCAAAGTGAATTGGCATTAGCGGAGCCGGCATCTTCGACTGGCACCAGGGAGCCCGAGAACTCATTGGTTTCATCCATCGAAGCATGACGGGTGAGGATGAAGGGGTGAGAGCCGTCGCCAGCCTGGGTAACGAGGTAGACACCGTTCTGCAGCTGAGATGCCTGACCTGCTACCAGGACGAAATTACCTGCCTGAACAGCATAGGTGTCCACGGTGAGAGCACCGTTGCTGTTGCCCGTCAACGTGGCACCGACACCCGCTGTCCCATTGGCGTACGTGCAAGCCGGCAGGGCCGAGGTGGCAGCCACGGTAGCGCTGGCCTTCTGGATGAGGCCAGTCACCAGACCATCAGCGTACGCCTTGTTCACCGCGTCATTGGAGGCCGAAGGCACTGCCAAGTTGGTGATCTTGTGCGAGTTCATCGACACGTCGGCGGTGGGTGCCGCGAACTGATCCAGGCGGTAGGCACGCACAGCGGTGTCGAAGTCGGAAAGATCGGCTACGACCGGGACGCGGAAGGAAGGAGCTGCAGCTGATCCGCTGGTTGGTCCCATCAAGGCAGCATGAGCGGCTGCGGTGGCTGCCCCGGTACCACCATTGGCGGCAGTCAAAGGATTGGTGAGAGTCAGGGTATCGATGTAGGCACTGGACCAACGATTGGCGGTGACGCCCAGGCTAAGTCCTGATACGTAGGGTGACAAGTTGGTCTGCACGAAGCCAACGACACCCAGGAAATTGGTGTTGACGGCATTAGCGTAAAGCGTGTTCCAACGCGCAGTGGGCGTGCCGACGTTGAAAGCCAGGCTCGTTGCCGGATTCACATTGCCGGTGATACTACCGGAGATATCGATACCGACCACGTCAGCAGAACGCCAGCGTTTAGAGGTACTACCCAGATCGTAAGTGTTGTCAGCATCCGGAATGAAGGAGCTGAGAATCGTAGCGAAAGAGGTCTTGCCGGTGAAGGTCTTGTTACCAGCAATGGTCTGATCGTTCAACGTCACGACTAATTGATCAACGGTGATGACGCTCACCGCAATGTCGGTGCCGCCGGTGTTGACCTGGAAGAGATGGTTCCCCGACCCGAGCATGCTGGGGAGTAGTGCTACACGAGCATCGTACGCCGTGGTGGACCCGGTACCACCCGAATCAATGGGGATAGGATCAGCAAAGTCGAGGTGATCGACGTAGAGGTAGGCCCAGCGTTTGGAGCTGCTGCCCAGGCTGTAGGTATTGTCGACGGAAGGGACGAGAGAACTGTTCACGCCGCCGGACGTTAAAGTGGTAATGTCGAGTGTAGTCAGCGATAATGGCTGGTCGATCTCTACAGCGGTCGACGACACCAGGATAGGCAACGGGTTGCCCAGACCGTCTGTCATCCGGCGAAGCGTCCCATCGACGTTGGGGTCGATGTGCATGAGGCTGGGGTACGTGGTTGCCGGTGTGTGCCCTGTCAAAGTGCCCATTGATACCTTCCTCGATTTTGTTCGTCTCTACCTGATCATAACCGCAACAACGCTCGATCTGTTACGATGCCAAATAGGAGGTACCGCATGGATGCGAATGTTAATCATGTCATCTTTCGTCTGGGCATCGCTACTGCGGCAGGACTTATCGGTTCGCTGCTTTACGTGCTGCTCTCCACCGAGGACCCTCTAAAACTCTCGGTTCGGAAGTTCCTTGTCGGCGTTTTGGCGTCTAGCGTTTTCACAGGCATTGCTTGTCGTTACGCCAATATGGATTCCACCCAGATGGATGTCTGGATCGCCGGCGCCGCCTCGGTAGGGTTTGGCGGTTGGACGATTCTCACGGTAGTATTGAAGAAGATGTCGGCCTGGGCCAACGCCTGGTCTGGTTCCTCTGTGCTCATCCCGCAGGTGCCGACAGCTCAAACCCCTGCTCCGCCCGCTGCAGGCGTCCCAGCACCGCCACCTGCGACGCTGACTCCCTCGGTGCCTGCTCAGCCCCCGGAGATCAAGAAATGATGATGACGTTTCGCTTCGGCGACATCTTTGTCTGCCTGATTGCCCTCATGATCGGTGGCTACTATCTATGGAAAAACCGCGACAACCCGTCGCGGTTGCGGGCAGCGATGGTACTCATGTTGGGAGCGGTGGCCCTCGACATGCTTTATAGCATCTACTCAGCGGTCTCGCTTGACGCGGGGCGATCTGTTACTATCATCGCCACGCATGGGGTGATCGCCGGCGTTTTCTATTCGCTGGCGTTCGAGCCTGGGAAATGCGAGTACCCCGCAGTCCACCACATGGGGCATCAGACCCGTTGCACGGTGATTCACAATATGCAGCAACGGCAACGCGCAGGTTGACATGGATAACACGAGCAGCGTCTTTCAGAAGGCATACGAGGCCAAGCCCAAGCTCGATCGCCACTTCAAGAAAGACAACTACCGCCTCATGGGGGAGACCTTCGTCGACGCCAACCTACGGCCTGAAGGCGATCTCCCTCCTCTCTCCGTCGCGGTCGGCACCGGTCCCCTTTACGACCAGTATGCCTTCGTCGAGCTGAACCAACCGACGCCCCGTATCGCCAAGATCCATCTATCGATGGTCAGCGAAGTCATGATGCTCCGCGTCGTCATCGATCGTCTCGACTGTAACAAGGCCCCCATCGAGCTACTGAACCAACTGCGTCTCCTGGTAGCCGAAGTGGCCAAACACAGCGCCAAGGCTGAGCGTCCCCCGGATCCACCCAAGAAGGATAAACCTGAAGAAGAAGCTAAAGAAGAGGCGTAAATGCGTCATAACTATTGAACGGTATTGTTACCCGCTGATTGGTTTCAGCGGGTTTTTTCATGTCCCCTCTCAAGGAGTCCGAGTCATGTCTGAACCGCTCAAGAAACGCTGCACTTGTTGCGAGTCCAAGCGTACTACCGCCAAGTGCGGCAGTTGCCGAGCTCCTCTCTGCAAGGCGTGTCGCAAAGCTAACCAGCTCTGTGACGCCTGCCTTGACGCCTGTGTGGCGATGGCGGAACCCACCGACAAGGACATTCGTCGTAACCACGATGAACCCAACTGGCTTGACCTGGCCGATCTCTACGAAGAACACATGGAGCACATGGCTCTGGTGCACAGCGTGAGAGAACGTATCACGGAAGAGCATGAACTCCTCGTTCCTGCCTGATTCTCACGCCGGCCCCTCGTACGGGCCGGCGTGTTTTTCTTTAGCTATCCGGTATTGCAGCCTCTGGGAAGGCCCCGTATAGTCTGTGGGTATCGCACCGAAATGGAGTTTGGTGTTGGTCAACTTCGTTGTGTTAGGCGAGCACCGCAGCGGCTCGTGGCCGATTACGTCGCTGCTCAATACCCAGAATGGACTCACATGCCACAGCCAGGCGGTCAATCACAGAGAAGCCAGAGACAGGATGCTGGCTCACTATGGTTACTTCGGTGCCGAGGATGTCAGGCGTCCGTACGGCATGTGCGGCATGTCGCCAATGGCCCTCCATCCTCATGCCAACCCTGATGATGATGACCACTGGATCGAACTCAATCCGGTCTTGCATAACTACATCGAGAAAACACTCTTCCCCAACCCAATCAGCGGGGAAACGCACATCGGCGTCCGCCTGACGTTCGAGACGCTACGCAACACGCAGCTCGCCGATTCGATCCACCGCTGGTGCCGCACCAAAGACGTGGCCATCATCTTCGTGGATCGCAACCCCTTCGACTGCTACGTCAGCTACTACACCGGGGAACGCTATGGTAAGTGGATTGGTCATACCAAGCGGCCACTGCTGCCGGTCTCAATCGACCCCGCTCTCTGTTCGGAGTTCGTCCACGCCAGCCTGGCAACACGTGATCACACATTACGGACGATCCAGCAGGCTACCGAGGATTATTGCCTAATTCAGTATCGATGGCTGTTGAACCTGAACGAGCTTCAAGCTATCCTAGCCAACTACCTCCGGCTCCCCGTTGATGGTTTCGGTGCCATTCCCATGGCCTCACTCCATCCCTACCCGATCAAAAGTCGAGTGGCGAATTACACGGAAGTGCGGAAGAAGGCAAGTTCCACCGTGAGGGAGATGATGGACATCTCCGAGCACGAAGACAATCTTTTCTTTAGCTAACGAGTTACAATGGGACTCGTGAGGGTCGGTTGCTGGGTTAATCGCAGGCGCGATTGGTAGGCGCTCGACCGCAAGGATGCGGACGGGCACGGATGTCGGCTTGATCGCTGACAGCGGGGATTGACGCTAGGTTTAACCCGCGGAGGAGACAGCGCGACGCCTCATGTGCGCTGTCAATGCTTTTCGGAGCAAAGGTCCTCGGTACTAGGGGTTTCCGAGGGGCTCAGCAACCACCCTTATGAATCTGGAACTAACGATGCCGGATAAGATCGCCAAGGACAGGCCGACGATCAGGGAGCTCAAGTGGAAGGGCATCCCTATTGCCCTGGAGTATGCTAAAGGCCAGGTGCGTCATGGAGTTGATCTCCCACTTCACTACGGTTACTTTCCCGATTCATCAACGGACGATGATGGCGATCATGTCGATGTGTTTATCGATTCTGATCCATACCAAAACGACGTTGCCTTTATCATTAACCAGGTTAAGCAGTCTGGTGCATTCGACGAGCACAAAGTCATCCTGGGACCAGGTTCCGCCCAAGAGGCCAAGGAAGCATATCTCAGCTGCTACAAAGAAGGCTGGACCGGCTTTGGCAGCATCGTAGCCGTCACTCCCTATCAGTTGGAATGGTGGCTGGAAAGAGGAGACACCCAGTCCGAGGTGAGCGAAGAAGACTTCCTCCCCGGCGGCAAGGCAGCCAAGCGTGCCTTTGACTTCACTCCCGACTATACTGTCTCTGATCTGGCCCGCTTCGGGCTTCTGGATACACGCCGCAAGACCGCCTGGCTTAATTGGTACGAAGACTACGCTCGGGGTGTTCGTACTGACCGTGACTCGGTGTTTGTAGCGAGCTGGAAGAAACTTGTTCGCAAGGCTGCTTCCCAGCTTGCTGTCGCCCCCACTTTCTCCGATATGGAGGAGCTGGTGAAGCTGGCGGTTGATCCTTTTCCTTTTGTCGATCGTGCCTTTCGCAAGCGGGCCAGTGCCGCTCTCCTGCGGCGATGGCAGAAGTATGCCGGCGACCGTAAACCTATCGTCGCGATCGATGTCGACGGCACCCTCTGCGAGACAATGGAGCCGTTCGACAACACCAAGATCGGCCCCGTCAAACCACAGATGGTGATCCTGGTCAACGCCCTCAAGAAGCTGGGCTGCACGATCTGCATCTGGACCGTTCGCAGCGATCGGCTCTTGCTCACCAGCCACCTTAAAGCTGCCGGCGTCGAGTTCGATTACATCAATGACAGCCCATTCCAGCCCGAAGGCGGCTCCAACAAGATCTACGCTGACGTCTACCTCGACGATCGGGCCGTGCGAGCTGAAGGCCCGGTAGCCAAGCAGCTGCAGCGTATCCTCGACATCCTCCGTATCGAGGGGCTCCTCAAATGAGTTGGGACACCATCACCGACCGCATCGACGAGTATGCAGCCTTCGCCCGCCCGGTGGCTGCCAGCCTGCGTCCCCACCTCTTCCTGCTACCAGGTCCGGTGCGGATCTACGCCAACCCGCTCACTCGCAAAGTCGCCTTCGATATTCAAACCGATCTGCCGGTAGCCTATCTGCGGAAGCTCGCCAAGTGCTCAGCTCTCCCTGTCCAGAAAATGCCGATCACCGCTGAAGAGGCACGCCAGGACAGCTGGATCAAGGTGGCCGAGTCGAGGCCCTTGCGGGAGGGGCTGGAGGCTCTTCAATTCCTGCCTTCCACGACTGGCATCCCCAATGCCCCCTCACCCCTGGCTGCCATGATCGCTTCAGGGCTCCTGGGTACGGGCCTGGGCTATGGTGCCGGTTCCCTGGTTGCCTCCAAAACACCAGATGGCTGGGACAAGAAGAGGCTGCGACGTAATGGTGCCTTGATGGGTGGCCTCCTCGGTGCCGCCCCTGGGGCGTTGTGGGCTCTGACCAACCACGCTAACGGGCACAGCATGACAGATGGTTGGCCTGGTGTGCAGGAACCGATAGAACCAGTTCCCTCGGTCGTGCCTTTCCACCAGACACCCCATGTGCCCATCCCCAAAGTAGCGATGGATACCATTGGCTATGAGGGGGCCGAACCCGCACAGTCTAATCCTGGTGACATCAACGTCAATGCTCTGGGTCAGACCCTCTGGCAGGGGCAGGCCCCGGCACCGATCACCGGAGCGACGATGGGGGTTATGCACGCCGCTCAGCAGTTCCCGGATGACAACGCGACGCCAGGCTGGGTGACCGCTAATCAGCTAGGTCAGCTTGCGATGGCGGCGGGACAAGGGTACGTTATGGGCAAGGTGGTGGGCAAAGCGCTGAACATCGCCACCGGGATGCCCGACAAGAGTTGGGGGAATTACGGAGCAGCGGTGGGTATCGTCAACCTGGCGCTACCCAAGTTATTCGGCTAATCCAAAATACGTATTTTGGACCGGGGGAGAGATGGCAACACTGTTACTGGCCAGTAAACAGGCCAAGACACCGGGGATTCTGGGAGCGGACGGCAAGCACATTGTCTCCGCTGTTAACCATGAGTTGGTCAAGATCGGTGCTCTGACCTTCTGGCATGAAGGCGGCGTCATCCACCGCCTCGACGAGAAAACCGGACAATGGGGGAGTGTCACTCCGACCCAGTTCGAGGCAACACTCGATCTCTTCAAAGACATCTATCAGCACCACTTCCAGAATGGTGACGATCGCGATTATCGGGGCATGAAGTTGGAGATGCTCGGCGTCAAGAAGAAAGAAACCGTGAAACAGTGGTATGATGATGGAATGAGGCTGGTACGGGCCGCCCGCGAACACGGTGCCCCGGAAGATCCTCAAGGCCCCGAGCGACACCGGGGACGTCTACCCAAGTGGTTCCGATTCTAGGACATCCTATGACCGAATACCAACAATTTGCCGCCGGGTTCCTGACCGAGTGCACGCTCAAGGGGCTCTCCATCGAACAGATGAAGAAGGTCGCCCGCGACATGACCGAACGGGTCAAGCATGCCGGTGGTGTTCTCGACACCCTGGCTGGTGTCGCCAAGCCCGCTATCCTGGCCGGCCTGGTAGCTCCTCCCCTGCTCGGTGCCGCAGCCGGCCACGGTCTGGCCCGCATGACCGATACCGACCCTGCCGCCGACATCGACGACATCAAGTCGCAGGAGTTGACGAGTGCCTACCAGACGGAGACGGATAGACTTCGTCGCCTGTCCAAGTTACAAAAGAGATCGCGTCAACCACTCAGGGCTCCCTCGCTAGCACCATGACCACTGAACTCAGTCCTATCCTCCGGTTCGCTGACACGACACCGGAGGCCAGTTTTGGTCGCGTAGGTGATGATCCTTTCCCCTTCCTCGGCAAGCAGAACTCCCTCCTCACAGAAGAAGAACGGCTGGAACGGCGGGGCCACAAGGTCTTGTCCTACAGCCGTGTGTTTGATGCTTTCAATCCCAGCGACATGAAAGAGTACAACGGTCTCATCGATCGTCAGTATTCCGGCTGGTTCAGCATCTTCCACAACAACGTCCTCTTCGACGAGGAAGAGCGATACATCTTCACCGTCTGGGGCGTTAACTACAACGTCGAAATGTCCAAGAGCCAGTTCAACTTCAACCGCACCGAGGCAGTACGAGCCCTCAGTCCGACCGACACCATCTTCCACACTGCCATCGACCTGGTCACGCAAATCACTGGTCTGGGCGAGAATAAAGGAGAAGTCGAAGACGAGGAGACGACGGTACGGCGGGTCAAGAACTACTACACTGATAGCGGGATCTTCGATATCCTTGACGCCGAGAGCATGGCTCGCTTCCACGTGGCCCTGGACTCCATCCTGGCTAAGGAGTGCTTGTGTGACTGCATAAAAATCCAGTACGATCAAGAGAAGCGAAAAATCTTCATGGTGTGGGTCGCCGTGAAGGAAACCGAGATCGAATTGCCTAGTAACCAAGGATGGCGACTATGAGCGGCACAGGCTACCCTAACTTTGAGTCGGCGTTTCGTGGTGCTGCGAATGACGTCGCCAAGCAGCAGGCTGTCGGCGACGTCGGCAACACGATCAAAGCCGGCGTGGGTGCTGGTCTCCTCACCGGTGGCGGCTACGCCCTCTACCGAATGCTCAAGAAACAAGACCCCCGCGTCACCAAGCGGACCAGCCCCGAAGAAGCCATCTTGCCCGTCAAAACAGCCGATGACAACATCATCCGCGACGCCCTCCACGCCAACAACGCTCTCGACTCCGACCACGTCTGGTGGAAATCCCCGGCTGCCCTGGCCGGTGGTTTGATCGCTGGTGTCGGTACTGCTGGTCTCATCCGCAGCACCGCCGGTCGCATGGCAGCCAGCAACCGCAAGGCCAAGGAAGAAAACGCTCGTGCTCAGTTCGATGCGGCTTTGACCAAGACCCTGGCTCCCGTCAGCAAGCTGGCCAGTGACTGCGACCTGGGTGATTGCCTGGTAATCCTCTTTGACACCGTCAAGAAGAACGCCGGATTACAGGACATTGTCGATGGCGCACTCAAGGGTTACGGCCTCTATGCTGTCGGTACCGGTCTCGGTGCCGGCGCCCTGGCCTATAGTGCCAGCAAAGATAAGAATCGCAAGGCCCTCCAGAAGGCACTGTCCATGCGACAGGCCAATCGTGCTCGTTCAGCTCCCACGGAAATCATCTTGCCTGGCAGCCTCAGCCAACCGCCCGTCCTGGCTGGTGCCTCAGCGGAGTAATACATGGATCTCGATGGAGTCCCGGAGGGAGTGACCCTCCGTGAGTTCGGCGATACTGGGGCGTTGCGTAAAAACGTGTACGGCAACGTGCTCGGTGCTATGCAGAATCTGCCCCCGGTGAAGAATCGCACGCACACGCTCAAGCTCACCAACCCCAAATATATCGACCCTGAATACCGCAAGCCCAGCGAGGTCAAGAAGGCCATCCTCTCGCGTGGATCGCTGGGCCGGCGTGTCGAAGGGACGTGGGAGCTCTACGACAATGCCACCGACAAGATGGTTGACTCCCGCAAGCAAGTCGTTGCCACCGTGCCACACTTTAGCGACTTCGGGACCGTCGTGCGTAACGGGACCAAGTACGCCGTTCGTAACCAACAGCGTCTCGAACCGGGCGTCTACAACCGACGCAAAGGTAACGGCGAACTGGAGACTTACCTCAATATCCTTCCTGGTGAAGGCCTGACGCACCGCATCGGCTTCGATCCCGACAAGGGCACCTTCCATCTCAACATCGCCGGATCCACCGCACCCCTCCTGCCGCTGCTGACCGCCATGGGAGCCAAGGACGACGAGATCGAACACCACTGGGGCAAAGAGATCGCCCAGTCCAACCGCGGGGTCAAGGAACGTGACGCACTTGATCGACTGTCTCACAAGCTACTCTCCAAAGAAGAGCTGGCGGCACCGGGCGTCGATCGTATCGCCAAGCTCGTCGAGAAGTATCAGGGCTACAAGGTCAATCCGTTCGTCAACAAGAGCACGATCGGCAACGTCAGCCCCACGCTCAACAAGGACGTGCTCCTGGCTGCCACCAGTAAGCTGATCAAGATCAACCGGGGCGAGGCCAAACCCGATGATCGTGACGCGCTCGAGTATCAGAAGTTCCTGGGGCCAGAAGACCTCTTTGCCGAGCGTATCGCCAAGGATTCTGAGGGTTGGCAGAAGAAACTCCTCTACAAGATGTCCAAAGCGGGCCACCTGCAGCACATGCCTTCGGGTGCCCTGACCCATCAACTGGATCACGTCCTGCTGCGCAGCGGCGTCGCCCAGCCCCTGGAAGAAATCAATACCTCTGAGTTTGCTGACCGCCTGCATAACGTCACCCGCATGGGTGAGGGTGGCATCTCCGGAGCTGCCATCCCGCTGGAGGCCCGCTCGGTGCAGAACTCGCACCTGGGCTTCCTTGATGTCGTCAAGACACCGGAATCGGAACGGGCCGGCGTCGATCTCTCTGCCAGCGTTGCTTCACGCAAAGGCAGCGACGGCAGGCTCTACAGCCAGTTCATCGATCCCAAGAGCGGCAAGAAGCTGTGGCGATCGCCCCAGGACCTGGCCGGCAAGACGATCGGCTTCTACAAGTCGATGGAATCGAAGAATGATTATGTGCCGGTGATCCGCAACGGTGAGCTCGACTATGCCAAGAAGTCCGAGCTGGATTATGTCTCCCCGCACGGGTCGCGTAACTTCAGCCCGCTGACCAACACCATCCCGTTCCAGAGCTCCAACAAGGGACAGCGAAACTCCATGGGTGCCCGCATGTACATGCAGGCGCTATCCCTCCAGCATCGCGAGGCTCCTCACGTACAGAACGTGGACGAGGAGACCAACCAGCCCTACGAACAATGGTTGGGTCATCGTTTTGGAGCCGTCGCGGCCGATAAGCCTGGTCGTGTGACGAAGGTGACGGAAGATGAAATCCACATGCAGCACCCGGACGGCACGACCAGCATCAAGCCCTACTACAAGAACCTGCCCTTCAACCGTAAGTCCCTGCTCAACCAGGAACCCATTGTCCAGGAAGGCAGCACCGTACAGAAGGGTCAGCTTCTCGCCGGCAGCAACTATACCGATCAGCACGGGACCATGGCGATGGGCATCAATGCTTACTCCGCCTACGTCCCCTGGAAGGGCCTTAATCACAACGACGCCGTGGTCATCTCGGATTCTCTTGCCAGGAAGATGACTTCAGAGCACGCCTACCAGCACGAGCTGGAGGTCGACAACAAGACCAAGCAGGGCCGCCAGGCCTTCTCTGATCTGTTCCCTGGCCGCTTCACTCGTGAGCAGCTCGGCAAGATGGACGACACTGGCGTCATCAAGGTCGGCCAGAAGGTCACCCACGGTCAGCCACTCATCGTCGCCGCCAAGCAGAAGGGCATGAATCCCAACCGCCTCCTGCGACGCAAGTCGGACTCCTGGCAGGACGCCTCGGTCGCCTGGGACCATGACCACGATGGTGAAGTCGTGGACGTGCAGCAGGGCAAGAAAGGCCCCGTCGTCATCGTCAAATCCTACCACCCGACTGTAGAGGCGGATAAGCTCTCAGGGCGTTTCGGTGATAAGGGGGTGATCTCGAAGATCCTTCCTGACAGCCAGATGCCGCACGACAAAGACGGCAACCCCTTCGAGCTACTGCTCAGCCCCAACGGCATGATCTCCCGCACCAACGCTGCCCAGGCCCACGAGCTCGGCCTGGGGAAGATCGCCCGCAAGACAGGTCAACCCTACCTGGTGAAGGATTTCACTGGGCAAGATCACGACGAGTACGTCCGCAACGAGTTGGGCAAACACGGCATGAAGCTCTCGGAAGAGATCACCGATCCCGAGACAGGACAGAAGATCCCCGGCGTGGCGACCGGCACCCGCTTCATGATGAAACTGCATCACACTTCGGAATCCAAGGGACAGGCCCGCTCGAGCGGGGCCTATAACCAGGATGACGAGCCGGCCAAGGGTGGTTACGGTGGCTGCTTTGTCGGGACGACCAAGCTGTGGACCGAGTTCGGTTCCGACACGATCGGTGAGATTGTCAAGAAGCGGAAAGCCGTTCGCGTTCCCACGAAGGTCCTGCTCAACGAGAACATGATTCCGGTCTACCGCGAGATCACCGATTGGATGGAGTACGATGCTCCCCGTTACTTGGTGGTCATCACTTTCACCGATGGTTCCGTGGTGGAATGCACCCCCGGTCACGAGTTCTTTATCCACGACACGAAGATCGCTGCTAATCTGCTGCAGCCCGGTCAGGAGATTTATTGCGATGGACCCCACTCAGCAGTCCGCCCCTATCGATGGCCAGGAAGCCGCTGCCCCGCAGCGACCGTACGTCTTACCAGCCTTCACGCCCGAAAGGACGCAAAGCATATTCAAGAAGCTCGACCAGCCAGGTCCAAAGCCGACCGCCGACTTGGTTCGGCGGATGCGGACGTCGATCGGACAGACCTTTACCGGGGCCATGAGCGGTTTCCTCGGAAAAGTTCACAACGCCTTTATGGGCCGGCCACGCTCGTAGTCGCCACCATCTACACCCGGTTCAAGAGGCCCGGTGAGAAGGTCTACGACATCACGGTCGAAGACGGTGCCAGCTACTACCTCAAGAACGGTGCTCACGTCTCCAACTCCAAGCGCGTCTCGCTCCTGGATGTGAACGCCATCCTTTCCCACGGTGCTTATGAAGTCCTCCGCGATGCGGGCCTGGTTCGTGGCCAGCGTAATGACACTTACTGGCTGCAATATCAGCGTGGACAGAAGCCGGTCGAGCCGCACACGACCACCGTTTACCAGAAATATCTGGCCCAACTCCGGGCAGCTGGCATCGATCCCGTGCCGGACGGCAAGCGTACGCACTTCCTGGCGATGACTAACAAGTCAGTCGAGGATCTGGCTGAGGGTCGCACCCTCAAGAACGCCGAGACGGTCAAATCAGGTGAAGCCCTGGACCCCGTTCCCGGTGGCCTGTTCGATCCGGAGATCACCGGTGGACATGGCGGCATGAAGTGGTCGAAGATTCCTCTCGTTACTCCTCTCGTCAACCCGGTCATGGAAGACCCGGTCAAACGAGTCCTCGGTCTGACGCAAGGCAAGTTCGAGGACATCCTGGCCGGGAAGGAGCACTTGAATGGCAAGACAGGCCCTGATGCGATCGTCAAAGCGTTGGAAGGTATTAACCTCGACCATGAGATTGCGACGGCTAAACAAGCATTTCAGTCGGGTAGTAAGACCAAGCGGGATGAAGCGATTCGGAAGCTGTACTACATGATGGACACCAAACGTGTGGGCATGCACCCACGCGATTGGACCCTGAAGTCCGCCCCAGTGATCCCACCTGCTTACCGTCGCATCTCGACACTGGGCGGCTCAGGTGTTCCTATGGTGGCTGACGCCAACCCGCTCTATAAAGAACTCCACTCCGCCAACGAAGCGGTGAAGGACTTCCACAAGGAGATGGGCGATGACTACGTCGGACCAGAACATCTCACCCTCTACAACGCTCTCAAGGCAGTCACGGGTCTTGGAGATCCTGTTACAAAGAAGTCCAAGGAGCGCAACGTACGGGGAGTTCTGCAGCATATCTTTGGAAGCAATCCTAAAATGGGCACGGTTCAACGGCGTCTCATTGGCTCCGCCGTGGACCAGGTTGGTCGCTCGGTAGTGGTGCCCAACCCTGACTTGAACATGGACCAGATCGGTATCCCCAAGCGATTGGCGTTCGATGTCTACAAGAAAGAGATCGTTCGTGACATGGTTCGCCGCGGTCGTACGGTGGCTAACGCCATGGAATCGATCAACCAACAAGATGACGAGGCACACCGCTCCCTTCTCCGCGTCATGGATCAAAAGCCGGTCCAAATGAATCGCGCCCCGGTGCTCCACAAACTGGGCTATATGGGCTTCCGTCCGCAGCTGGTGGCCGGCAACGCCGTCCACGTGCCCACGCTGGTGCTCAAGGGTTTCAACATGGACTTCGATGGCGACGCCTCGCAGTTCCACGTGCCCGCCACCGAAGAGGCGGCAAAAGAGACCTACGAACGCATGCTCCCCAGCAAGCACCTGATCAGCCCGACTGACCGTAAAACACCAGTGGCCATGCCGTCACAGGAGTACGTGGGTGGGCTCTATGAGCTAACATCCAATAAGAGCAAACGTCCGTTGCGTACTTTCCGCAACATCCAGGATGTGCTAAAAGCGTTAGAACAAAGAACCATCGATCCTCACGATGAGGTCGAGATTTTGCAAGACAAGGGGTAGTCATGACTGATTCCATTTTCGCTCGCCTCCGTCGTCGTGCTGACTACGGTCTCTACAAGACAGCAGACGGGATGATGCCGGCGGGAGTCAGTGGTAACGATCCAGGAGCCAGCGCACCGCCTGCCGATCCATCGGGAGGCGGTTCCCCCGTTCCTGGCGTTGCTCCTGATCAGCCTATGGACATCCCCCAACCGCAACCCGGCATGATGGCCCCCGGTGGTCAACCCGGCATGGGTCAACCCGGTATGCCCGGCATGATGCCGCCCCAGGCTCCCAAGGTGAAGATCGACCCAGGCTCGGTTATCATCCAGTGCATCCGCATGATGAGCGCTGTCCTTGAAGACGAGCAGGGCAAGCAGTCGGGTAATGAGTTGGTTGATCCTGGTGTGATCCAGGCAGCCTTGACCCAGGTGCAGAACTCCATGCCCACCCTGGTCCAACAGGGCGAGGGCGGCAAGAGCAAGGTCGACATCAACAACGGTCTGGTGCTTATCCAGAAGCTGGCCGCTGCCATGATCGACGCTAAGGGCATTCCTATGCCCGCCAGCCACATGGTTGCCACGCCGGACGAGATGATGGCTCAGCAGCAACAACCAGGCGGAGCTATGTCTGGTGGCGGTGCTGGTGGAGCTGCAGGCGGCGGTCAGGATCCTTCCCAGGGTATCCCTGGCATGCCTACCGACCCCATCCAGCCGATCGACCCTCTCCAGGGTAAGCAGGCTTCCGATGCCGGAGATGGGGTTGCCATGCCGGCTATGCGTCCGTTACCATCGGTGCGACCTATGAACCAATCCATCCTGTCCAGACTCAACAGCCTGAAGCGGAGCTAGTATGTTTGCGGATATCGTCACTGCCGGAGGCATTGGTCGCGGAGCTAAACGCGACGTGATTCCTATCGAGCAGGTGGTCATCCGTGACATTGACGGCAACGCCCTGGTGGTCTGCTACAGCGTAGGTCGCCAGATCGTTGTCAGTAAACACGGTGAACCCGATTTCCCTGCGGTACTCAGTCGGCTCGGGGAAAAGCCAGCCCAACTCATCCGACTGGGAGGTTAGTCATGTCCCTACCACACCGCGATCTCAATGGCGGTATTGAATCCCCTGAACACGCTTACTACGGAAGTCCCAAGAAGCCTCAACCCCGTCGCACCGGTCAGGGCACCTCAGCAGGCGCCATGGCCGTCGACATATTCGATGGTGCTCGCATGAACGCAGAACGACAACAAGGAACCCCGATTCGCGGCCGTAACCCCCAGGACCTCACTTCGGCTCCTGATGCTTATTACGCCAACGCCAAGAAGCTCCCTGCAGCCCAGCCCCCGCGAGTGGTGCCACGCAACTCCAAGGGTGGTACCGCATCACCCCACATCACTCTGATCCATCTCCCTGTCGACGCCTGGCAGCACGCCATCGTGACTGCTGCGGCAGCCGATCAGAACCGCACGATCATTCGTGTACCCCAGGGCCAGGAAGAAGCACTGGTCACCCTGTGTGATTACCTGGTCAGTGAAGCCGAGATCCCCGAAGGCTGGGCTATCGTTCGTCCCGTGAATGCTCCCAACTGCCCGGAAACAATCACCGAGCACGAGCAGCCACCAGCAGCAGTGCACACGACACCCAAGCCAGTCGTGGCACCTGTAGCGGCTCCGCACAAGGGTCCTGAACCGGTCAAGCCGGTTGCCACCAAACCTGCCCCTGCCCCCGCTCCTCACGTTGCACCAACTGTTTCAAAAATTGAATCAGAAGTTGCAAAACATGCAACCGCTACGGTCCCTGTCGGCGGCACGACCGAACACACCACAGCGGAGCACACTCATACCGAAGAGAAGTCCGAAACGGACGATCATGGTAAAGTGAAAGAGGTTCATGAAGAGCCCAAGAACGAGGATCTCAATCACGAGGACCTCGATAACCAATAGCAGCAGGGACTGAGGCAAGGATGCCAATCAGAACAACCGCTGGCCAGCTCAAGGCTAACATGGCCCTTCCTGCCGATCTCCGCGATTACACGCGGGTGCTCGACAAGAAGGGCCTTGAGACGTTACTACGGGAGGTCGCTCAGCGGCACCCCGACCAGTACGTCGACGTCAGCAAGAAACTCTCGGACATCGGTCGCTTCCACGCCCAGTCCACCGGAGGTTACTCCTTCGACTTGGAGCACATGCGCAAGAGCCCCACGGCCCAGCGTATCCAAGCCAAGCTCGATACCCAGATCCAACGGGTACTTCACGCCGGCCTATCCCCCGAAACACGCAAGAAGAAGATTATCGAACTCACCTCGGCTGCTCAGCAACAGCAGAACAGCGAGGTCTACGATGAAGGTATTGCCGCCAAGAACCCTCTGGCGATGCAGATCCACTCCGGAGCTCGCGGCAACAAAGCCAACTACAACAGCCTGGTCGGCGGCGATCTGCAGTACAACGATAACCAGGACAACCCGCTGCTCCTGCCGGTGTACCGTAGCTACTCACAAGGGTTGTCTTACCCTGAATATCACGCCAGCCTCTTCGGTGCCCGCAAGGGAGTCGTGGACGTCAAGCTGGGGGTGGCCAATGCTGGATACTACAACAAACTACTTAACCAAGTCTCCCACCGGAATGTGGTCGTCGATACCGACGTGTCCGATGATGACGAACACGTTAAAGATCGCAAGCAGTACCTTCGGGGCCTTCCCGTTGACGTATCCGATAAAGGAAGCGTGGGGGCACTCCTCGCCCGCGATACCGGCCCGTTCAAAGCCAATACGGTCATCACGCAGAAGATCCTGGACTCTCTCGACCGTGGCGGGCATAAGAAGCTGGTTGTCCGCTCCCCCATCGCCCGCAGCAGCCCTGACGGTGGCGTCTACGCCTACGACGTAGGTCTCGATGAAAACGGGCACCTGGTGCAGCGTGGCGACATGCCAGGGATGACCACCTCCCAGGGTGTCAGTGAGCCCGTCACCCAGATGGGTCTCAACTCTAAGCACACCGGCGGCGTGGCCGGTCAAGTCGCTGTCTCCGGCTTTAAGTCGTTCGAGCAGATGGCACAGATCCCGAGCACCTTCCAGGGCGGAGCTGCTCACGCTGTCGCTGACGGCACGGTGCAACGTATCCAGAAGGCACCTGCCGGCGGTAGCTACGTCTGGGTCGGCTCCAATCGCCACTACGTAGCTCCGGAGCAAGCAGCCACGGTCAAGGTTGGTGATTCCGTCGAGGCCGGCGATACGCTCTCCAACGGCATCCCCAACCCCGAAAAGATCACGATGCACAAAGGCATCGGTGAGGGCCGTCGCTACTGGACCAACACGATGATGGATCTGGCCAAGAGCCAGAACATGCGAGCCGATCGCCGTAACCTGGAACTCATCAGCCGTGGCCTCATCAATCACGTCAGGCTCAACGACTTTGTCGGTGACTACATCCCGGACGATGTCGTCCCTTACCACATGATCGAGGCGGCGTACGAACCCCGTGAGGGCGGGCAACGTCTCCACCCCAAGAAGGCCATCGGGAAGTACCTGGAATCGCCGATCCTGCACCACACGATCGGTGTGAAGGTGACGCCCAAGATGGCCAAAGAGATGGACGATCTCAAACTCGATGAGGTCCACGTCCACGACCAGCCACCACCGTTCAACTTCGAGATGGTGCGAGCCAGTGATAACCTGCTGCACGATCCCGACCCGATCACCCGCATGTACGGCTCGAACCTGAGCAAGGGTCTCCTGGCTTCGGTTCACCGGGGTGCGGTCAGCGACCGAACCGGTACCAGTTTTGTGCCGAGCCTGGCCCATGCTGCTGACTTCGGCCGCGAAGGCTACTTCCAACACAAGAGCAAGCCGGTCGAGCTCCCACCTGAAGGCAAACCGTTGCCCAAGGTAGCCAGTGACACACACGATCCTGATACTTCTCGTGACACAGATACTCACTATCTCGTGACACACGGCGGCAAAGAGCATTGGTACAAGGGGCCACGCCCTCAGTACCATTACTGCGAGGGCTGTCGTAAACCCTGCCACGGCCCTCGATCGATGGGTGCGGTGCCAGTCTATGACATCCCGTCGAGTGAGTGTAAGAACTGCACGCCGGGCTACAAAGACTCCTTCGATAAAGCGTTCGACAAGACCGCCGACTTCGAGCCCGATCCAAGCCGAAGCCAGATCAGCCCGCTGGATCCGGTGAAGCCACCCGAAGTCCCCTGGGAAAAGCCGCCAGGGCAGGGACAGCACAATCCCTACAGCGCTGGTGCTCCCAAGAACAACATGCCGAAGCCCGGCTTCAACAGTAGCAACCAATACACGCCGATGGCGGGTATGGCGGCTCACCAGGCCCAGCAACCGCAGCAAGGCCAGTCTCCGTTCCCTGCTCCGCAACTGCCTCCGCAAATGCGACCTCAATATCAGCAACCCGGTCTGGAACAATATGGCGTCCAGCACCAATGGGGACCTCCACGTCAGCAACCACAACAGCAAATTGAGCAGTACCCTGAGCACGAGTCGGCAGCGGAGCAACCGCCGGCTGATTTTGCCCAGGCTCCGGAAGGCAACTCTACCACCAATTGGATCGGTAACCAGATTGCCCAGAACGGCACCCAGGTCGCGGTAGGTCGTTCCCTGGGTAAGACCCTCGGTCCCAAGAGCATGATCCGGGGTGGAGCAATGGGCGGCGTCGGCGGCTCGACGGCAGGCATGATCTACGACTTGGCTGCCGGCAATCCGCTTGAGACCAAAGACGTCGTTGAGAACACCCTGGAGGGTGCTATCTCCGGTGTAGCTCCGCTCGGTGCCGGCATGATTGCTGCTCCTGCTCTCGTGGACGCTGGCAAGAACCTGCTGGGTACCGTCAGCCAAGAAGACATCAATAACCGTGCCCAGCAGCTCGAACAGAGCAGCCCTGCTCTGGGTACGCCTGACTCCGGATTAACACGAGCCAAGGGTATGCTTGGCGCCGCCATGACTCCGGTCACCTCAGCCCGTGCTGCTGCCCAGATCAGCGGTCAACATGATCAGTACGTCAAAGGCGTGCAAGACAGCACTAACTTCTCCAAGCAATACTTTGAGCGTAAGACCGATGAGGCTCTGAACAACCCCGACGTCGCTGAAGCCCAGAAACAGGTGATGCGGAACAATCGCGGCAAGGCTGACATGGAGTTGTCGGAGTTCCGCACCAACCTGGCGACCAAGGCCCGGCCTAACGATTTCGCCGACGTGGAGAAGGAAGTCGGGGACAAGCTGCAGCAGCGAGCTGACATCCGCTCCCAGCTGCAGATGTCCGACTCCGGTCAGAACCCACTGCCCCAGGCCGAGTACGCCAAGCTGCAGGGTCAGCTCATCGACATCAACAAGGTCGTCAAGAGTACCGAGCAGGAGCTGACGAATCCTTCCTCCTTCAGTGCTTCCACCCTCAGCAAGGCCCTGCTGCGGGACGCCGATGTGGAGAAATCTCCTAACAGCCAGGAGTACGTACAACGTCTCAACCAGGCTCCGGAAAACCTCGAATGGGGTCAATTCCATGCCCTGGCTAAGATGAAGAGCTATCACTCAGAACGGGCTCAACTGGACAAACAGTTGGCCGCGACCCCGAACGACCCGAAACTGTTGGCTCGACAGCAAGAGTTGAACACCAAGATCGAAGACGAAAAGAAGGCCGTCAAGAGTTAGACGTAACGTCGGCCATTGGTGTATAGTGGACTTAACCACCGAACAAGGATGTTCATGGACAGTCTGATTCAAAGTCGATTGAGGAAGCTCGCAGGTCCGCCACGCATTAAGTTGCCGATGGTGAAGCCCGCGTTGGGTCTGGGAGCTCACGCTCCCGTAGCCAAGCTCGCCCCGCCGATGGCGGCACATGCTCCTCCTCTCGCTGCTCACGCCCCGCCCATGGCCAAACCAGCTCCCGCTGGAGCAACGGTCGGTAGCTTAGTACCGCCAGCGCCTGCCCCCGCAACAGGCGGCCAGAGCTGGAAGCCATGGGCGGCTGGCGCCGGCATCATCGGTGCAGCGGGTACTGCCGGCTACCTGGGTAAAAATCAGAACCCCCAAGCCTGGAACGGGAAGAACATCCCCTCCTACTACGGCACGGGTGAACAGACTGGCCCCGCGGTGGACCAGGAAGACCAACAATACAACAGGCTGTTTCAAGCAGCTGGGCTAGTCAAATAGTCAGGAGCTATGAGCATGCGATCGATCTTCCAGGCGAAGCAGTCGGACGTCGGACAATACTGGGTATCCAATGCCCGTGCTGACGATCTGCGAGAGATCATCGCTCGCCCCAAGCGTGCCGACGATAACCCCGGTACGGATGACTTCGAGCGGTCGTTCTCGTCACTGGCCCACCAGTACATCAAGAGTCGAGCACCACAGCTCATCGACTACGCCATCGGCTTCCAGACCATCAAGCGGGTCGACGATCCTGCTCGCTCCAAGGCGGTCGGCGTCTTCGGCTTCAAGGTCGATGACCTCTGGCTCTTCGTCCCTGTCTTCTTCCTCCAGGGAGATCTCAAGGGCCACGAGCTCCTGTGGGTCAAGAACCGTGACAACTTCCTGCCCTGTAAAGAGAACTGGGTCACCTTCCTCATCAACCGCCAGCCCACCGAAATCGGCGAACCCTCACAGGGAAGCTACCAGGATCTGGGTGGTCGCAAGCCCAGCTTCCGCCGTCTCTTCACGCCGCAGTTCTTCGGCCACAAGTTCGCTGCCTGGACAGAGCCCATCCTGCCTCTGTTTGCCGCTGCCGAACTGGCTCCTGAACGGTCACATCGTAAGACCGCTGATTGGAGCGGCCCGTTTGACCTACGCAAGGAAGCTGCGGCCGACCCAACTTTCCTGATCAAGCTGAATCACCTGGCCAATACCTACCCGCTCATCAAGCGTGGTCTGGATACCTGGTACGGGCCGGACATGATCACCGAGCTGGCCGTCGCCCACAAGAAGACCGCCGGCGACATCCTGTCGGATAACCTCAAACCGTCGCTCTTCCCGCAGCTCAATCCCTACGCTGCCATTCTCCAGTGGCCGGCCCGCTTCAAGTTCAACAAGAAGTCAGCTGGTCTGGGCTCACTCTTCTCCGATGAGACACCTGCTCACCCCAGCGCCAAGGTCAATGTGCTGCGGACGATGGAGTCGGTCTACGATATGGACGAGTCGAGCAAGCGGAAGTTTGCTCGCGATGGGTTCGTGGCGATCGACAACCGCGTCGACGCCGAAGTGAACAAGGTCGCCGAAGACATCAATAACGAGGTCCTCTCTCCCAACAGTGCCGGCGTTTACGAGACGGCCATGCGCGACGGTGAGTTCCAGGACATGGTAATCCTCACCTCGGTGAAGGCCTCCCCCGGTCGTAACACCAGCGGCACGCTGGTCATCAACCCCAAGGAGAAGGAACAGTATGGCCGATTCCCGACCAACGAAGTCCTCGCCCGTCCGGACAGCCACATTGACACGATCCTGGAAGACGATATCAGTGCTCGTGCTGGACTCCGCAAATGGCTCAAGAGCAACGGTACCACTGACGTATCAATCAACGGCATTTATATCGCGGTCGACGACAACCTGAACTCCACCTTGCCGTTCATCGTGACCGCCAAGACCAACGATAAGCGGTTCACCGCTGACTGGCGTGAATACCAGACCGCCCGCCTGGGTGTCGACGACACCAAGACCTTCAGCCCGCAACCGATCATGATGTCCGACTGCAACATCGACTTCAGCCTGGGTCAGCCTGGCCGTAAGATCATGAGCGGTCGTGGCTGGGTCTCCATCCCCGAAAGCGCTACCTTGGTGAAGCTGGAACAGCGATCCGAGGATGACCGCTGGAAGGATGGCAAGGTTCCCGACATCGGCAACATCGAACACGTACTCTCTTCGATCCAGAAGAAGTACGCCAAGTGCTCTCTCTTCCACGACGGCGAGAAGTTCGAGGTCAAGCTCAACAGCAAGTCGGCCAGCTTCGTCCGCGACCGTGAAGTCGTGATTGACCTCATGTTGCGTGGCGGCCTGCGGGAGAAGGAAGCCCGCGACCTGACCGCCAAGGCTCGCGAGACCCAGAACGTCAATTGCCTGATCAAGCAGGCGGACGGGGCCAACAGCAACTACTCACCACAGATCCCCGATCCCTGGACCGGCACCGAGCAGGTCGGCCCACGTACGATCGATGCTACCTACCGTCAGCGTGAAGCCGTCCCCGTCCAGGACATGGTGCACCCTGACCCAGGCCAATACTACAGCGAGGACCAGTGGTTCTCTCCTGACAGCAAGATGTTGAACTTGGCACAGCAGGCCTCGGCATCGGGTCAGAAGGATCTGTTCGACATCGGCGTGCTCGTGGCCCTGGCTAACACCACCGACACCGAGACGATGGTCGATCGCTTCCTGGGCCGGTACATGAGTGCCATCGACGGCCTCGGTCGCACCCTGTTCCACATCTACAACAATTACGAAGCCCTCTCCGAGCGGTACGGCAGCTCCGATATGCCGCAGCTCGAAGACGGTGTTCGCAACACCTTCACCTCGCTGGGCGACACGACTCTCTATCTCAAGGAGAAGTCGGTAGGCGGCAGCAACGGGTTCAACCTGTCCGCTGCCTCTTCCCCGGAGCTGACTGAGTCAACTTCCAACTAAAGGGTAAGCCGTGTATCAATCAGTCAACACCCGAACCCGCACCCTGAACTTCCCAGGGCACAGCGGGAATAATACGCCAATCACGGTGTACGTGCCTATCTCCGTACCCCGTGCCGGCTCGATCCTGCGCATTGCCATGGAGACGGACGTAGCTATTCCGATCTCGATCGATTTCCTGGAGGGAGCTAACACGGTTGACCCTGTGGTCTTCCCCCTGGCTGATGATGCCTACTTCATCATGAGTGCCGACATCAGCGATGGCGTTCACTATTCGCAGTACGGCCTCAACGACAACATCTACTCGCTGGGGAACAACATGTCGTCCCAGCTCAGCAACACCATCTACGCTCGTATGACGTTCAATTCGGCGTCTCCTGTCGGAGCGGATGTGATCAATCTCAAGACCGACATTGCCGTGGCCATCTCCAGCTAACTATGACCAAGAAGCTACGCACCTACAGTGATATCCAGCTCCTCAATCCGTTAGCCAAACCGGATTGGCGGTCGCGTCGCGTCAACATGATCCTCAAGAAGGAGAAGAAGTCAGGCAGGCCACGAGCCTCCGTAGCCGACGATACGTGGACGCGAGGCCTGACTGAGTTCACTCGTAAATGGAAGATCAAGGGTCGTGATCGCGGCAACGTCCGCGAACGTCTCTACCAGAGCGATCCGGACCTCTGGATCGCTCACGCCTTATGGCACGAGTCCATTCTCAACAGCACGGTCACCGTAGCCCTCCAGGCCCGCCTCCTGGCCGGCCAGTCGTTCGAGGAGATCGGTGAGGAGTGCGGAGCCTCGCCCCGAGCCGTCGAATGGTACGAACGCTGCTGGTTCTCTGTCCGCGACCGCCTCAAGCAGCACGACTGGGTCATGAATCAGATCATCATCCCGTCCTACCAGCGATCCCATGAGATCATCGTGGATGGTCAGCACAGCCACTATGTCGGTGTGGCCCGTCCCTTCATCAACGCCGGTATCCGCCTGCTCTCCTACCGTGGCGGCCCTGCTGTCGCTGACTACCTGCTCAATGGCGGCAGTAAGGCGATCGAAGATATTCCCGTGGGCAAAGAGAAGGCCAAGAGATTCATCATTGAGCACGCCATCAACACGATCACCAGGCGTGCGGCGATCGCGGCCGAGGAAGTCATCCTCCACGCCGACAACATCACGGAAATGTTCAACGTCTTCGCTCGCATCCTCGAAGTGCAGCGAAACGCCGACGCTCAGGGCAGCGGTGGCAGCGGTGACTCCCGCATCATCACCGCGATGCACGAAGTGGTCGAACATACTGCCCAACAGTGGTTTTCACCTTCGCTGGACCCGCTAGGTATAGCGGCAGAATCCACGTACCGTTACGATGGAGACAGTGATGAATTGCGGTCGGGTGAATTGGCTACGGTAGCGCTTGGACACGAACTACACGCCGTCGAAGGCATGCCTGCCCGTGAACCCAAACCGGCACTTCGTCCTGATCAGTTGCGGGACCGTATGGAAGGGGCTGTGCGAGCCAGCATGTTCCCTGACGGAATAGAAGGAGTCGAAAGTGAAGCTAACTAGCGCCGACGAACAAAAGTTGGTACGAGCCGTGGACCGCATCGGTTACCACGTCGACGCTGATTGCCACCCTACGGACGCCTTGGTCAAGACGGCCCAGGAGCTCGACCTCCAGCCCGGCTTCATCCGCGTGGCCGGCAGCATCTATAACTCCGGTGCCCAGGTCGATCAATTCCAGCGAGGCAAGACCGCCGCCGACAAACTGGCCAGCATGCCCCTGGCCGACATCGACAAAGCGATCGACCACGTCTACGGCGAAAAGCCCAAGAGTACACCTGCAGCGCGGGTGAAGGTGGCTAGCGACGCTTTTGCCCCGCTGCAGCTCCATGTCGACCCGTTGCCCGAAGTACCGGCCGTTTTCTTTCAAAAAGCGGCCTCCGACGTCGAGAAACCGGCCGAGCGTCCGTTCTTCGGCATCATGAAGAAGCTGGCTGCCGACCGCGAAACAGTCGAACGGCTCAACGTCGATATCGAATCATCCCGCGAGACGGCCCTGCTCAACATGCGGAAGCTGGCCAACTACTTCAAGATGCCACAACACTCTCGACTCTCCCTGGCCGACGTGGAAGCGGTCTGCAAGCACGTCCACGCCGACTTCGATATGGATGGCCTGTTTACCGACATCGGCCTGGAGCACACCGACAAGCGGGCCAGTGATCATCACGTCGTCACCGGACGGATCAACCTGAACTCGGCTCCCTTCACCTATGTGAAGGAACTCATTGCCGACGTGGATCGGGTCAAGACCGCGATCGACCAGGTGGAGCAAGCCAAAATACGTATTTTGGATTTCGAGAAACAAGCCGGCCTGGGTGACATCGGCAACATCGGTATCGGTACCGCCCTGGGGCAGTCCATCATGGGCAAGCCTTCGGACGGCAGCCAGGTCCAGTCGCTCTACGACGACCTCAACGATCCTAACCACACCCAGGATCTGAACAGCATCCGCTCCAAGGCGGTGCTCAGTCACGTGATCAACGATCCGGATGACCCTATCCGTGATGTACCGCTGCACAAGATTGTGCAGAAGACCAACGACATCGCCGCCGTCGCCCCGCACATTGCCCGCATGCCAGGAGCCCTCAAACCGCTCCTGCGTCGTGCCCTGCAATCGGCTCCTCAGCCCTTTGAGCTGCAGGAGATGAGTAACCTCGAGCGCACCATCTCTCCCCCACGCGAAGCAAGGAAGCCCAATGAATAAGGTCGCTGCTGACATCGCGGAGATTCTGGGGAACGCCTATCACAACAAGCAGGCGACGGACCCAAGCGTGATGTCCACCATCATGGAAAAGCTCAAGGGCATCGGGAACACCATGCGTGATCCCATCGTCCAAACACCCGCTGCAGTCAAAGGCATCGGTAGCCAGATCCTCAGCAACCCCACCGTCAGCGGTGCGGTTGCCGGCGGTGCTGCGGGTCTCTTGACCGGAAACGGCATCAAGGATCGTCTGCGTCGCGCTGCTGGCGGTGCTGCCGTCGGTGGAGCGATGGGCTACGGTGGTCGCATGGCCTATCAGAGCCTCAACAAGGCGGCCCCGCCTGTCACCCCCAAGGGAGACTTCTCTTATCCAGGCGGAGCCATTGATCCGTCGAAAATGACCGACGCGCTGCACACCAAGGACTTCCAGGATTACAAGAATGATCCTGGTCCCTCCTGGGCACAGCGAGGCATCAAGGGCGGCGTTCGCTTTGGTTACGACAAAGGCAAGGACTTGGCTGAAGCCGCACCTGGTACCACCATCGGTGCCGGTGTCGGTATCCTTAACGCCGGTCTCAGCCCCAAGGTAAAATCCACAGTTCTCGGCGACCCCAGGAACCTCGTCGAAGGCGCTAACGCCATGCAGAGTCATGGCGACGCTACTATTTCCGACAACGCTAAAAACGTGCTCAACATGGGCGAGAAAGGACAAAACAGCCTGGCCCGTAATCTCCAGGAACGCGAACTCAGGAAGACACGCAATATCTTCGACACTGGTAAAGAAGCGCTCAAACAGTGGAGAGGTAATCACACCATGGAAGCCGGCAAACCAGCATTGATGGGCACGGCCGGCAAGTCCGTCTCCATCAACGCTGCTGAGCAATTTGCCGATAAGGGCCGCAATGCTCTTCATGCCGCTGGTAGTGCTGGTGCCGCAGCTGGCGTTGCCGGAGTCAAGGCCCCCAAGGTGACCGCTGCTCCCCAGCTCTACCGCGGTTTCCTCACTCGCGGGATCAGGCCGGGCGGACAGATGGGTCGAGCCCTGGGACCCATGGCTATGGGTGCCGGCTACGACATCTACCGGTCACTGACCGCCCCGAATACCTCACCCGAACAGCAAGCACGACTCGAAAACATCAAGAAAATCGTAGGGAAGTAAATGTTCAAAATCGTCGACCCGCTGGACTTCGACTTTCACGGCGAGCAAGTGCTCTACCCCGTGAAAGTTTCTCGTCGTGGCCTGCGTGGCAACGATAAGAACGAGTTCCGTAAACGCGCCAGTGATGACCTGATGCGAAAGGTCGCCAACACCAAGCTCTTCCCTGATGAGCTGCTGGTGCACGGCCTGGCGGTCGCCGATCACGAGACCACCGGCTTCAACCGCAAGGGTGATGGCTGGACCCGCAAGGAATGCGAGGACCGCCACCACACCTTCGTCAAGTATGCCCGCTGGTACCGCAATCACGACGACGAAGATCCTACCAATAGCTTTGGTCGAGTCGTGGCGTCGATGCACAACCCCGACATGGGTCGCATCGAGCTGCTCGCCGGTCTCAGCAGCAATAAGACCGCTGCCGATCGGAACAAGGGTAAAGTCGCCAGCTACGAAATCAACAGGCTCGAAGCTGGTGACGATCTGCCGATCTCAATGGGTGCCCGCGTGGCTCATGACGTCTGCGGCGTCTGCAAGAACAAGGCCAAGACAGCTGCGGACTACTGTACCGCAGCGACCTGCCCCGGCGGCGGGTGTGCCGAGCACCTTGGCCAGGTTGTGAAGGTCGGGAATGACATGGTCCAGATGGGCGTGTTCAATCCTGATTCTTATTTCGTGGATATCTCCACGGTCCACCGCCCTGCTGGACGTACCTCCTATGCCACCATCTCCGACTTCGCCAAGAAGCGGGCGGATGGCGGCATCATCGGCTCAGCTCAGCTGGCCCTGCTTATGGGTATCCGTGGTCCCTCCTGGGTGATGACCAACGATGCGGGTCCCGAATCCAAGATGCGGTTCAAGATCGCCAGTCTCCTGTGTGACTTCAGCGAAGAAGAGATGCCGGCTCACGTCGCCTATCAATGGCATTGTGACCTGCCTCAGCTCAGCAAGATCGTCACGGCTCGTGATCTTCCTGATCAGTTGGCTGCCCTGGCCGACCGTGGCATCTTCGCCAACCTGAACGATTTCGCCGCCTTGTCCGGACGAGTCGATCACCTCGGCGCTGCCCGATCCTGCTTGTTCGATATGTACAAAGAAGCCCGCGACACGTGCGACAGCTATGATCCACGTTCCGATCGCTGGGCCAAGGCTGACAGCAAAAACGTCAATATGGCGTCGACCGTGTCCAAGGTTGCCGGGGAGTTAGGGATTGAGTTCGGGTACACCACACGTGCCATCCGCTCGTCTGTTTCTCCACGTCGTCCCACCCTGTCTTCCGTTTCTGTCACCGCGGAAGGCAGGAAGCTCGCCAGCGATTACGTGGATTACCGCCTCGCTGCACTATCTCGCTACCTCCCTTCCGCTGTTGACATCTCGTTGACGCTGCGGGGCACAATAGCGCAAGATATATGAGTACGGGCTCTCGCAGGTGCAATAACCAAAAAGGAACTTCCCACATGTCCAAGCGACCTTCGCTGCTTTCTCAGCTGGACGAACTCATTGCAACCCGGAAGACCGCTTCCGCCGTTGCCGTGGCTCCCGTCAAGAAGAAGAAAGCGGAAGCTGAATCAGAACCACAGCCGTCCGAAACCAACATGGACGGTAAAACTGAAAGTCCCTCCAAGACCGTCGACGACCAGACTCAGCCCAATGAGGAAGGAAGTCACGCAAAAGAAAACGACAAGGACGTCAAGGATCTTGGCGTCGAACCCCTGGATAAAACCGCTATGGACAAAATTATCAATCGTCTCACCGGTAAGGTTGCCGGGGACAATGGCATGGACCACACCGCTGCCAACGACAGCATCGCTCTGACGGGTGAAGACCCCAAGAACGAGTTGTCCGGCGTCCTCAGCAACAAGAAAGAGGACCCAGGCTCCACGACTCCCCTGCGAGTCGACAACGAGGAGCTGGACGGCAAGAAGTATGCCTCCATGGACATCAAGGATCTCTACCCTGCCTTCAACAAGGCCGCTGGTGAGCTGATGCTTGATATCAACGACATGCTCGGTGAAATCGAAGTGGCTCCCGCAGCTGGCAAGAGTGCCAAGACTGCCGGTGACGCTAAGGTTGGCCAGGGCAAGGCTCCCGTAGCCGGCACCATCAGCAAGAAGGCATCCGCCGAAGATCGCCGCCAGACTCTGGAGGTGTTCGTTCGCGCTGGTGCTGATCGTGCTGAACTGGTAGGCCAGCACTTATCCAAGATCGCTTCCGACAACAAGATCGCCGAAGCCAAGGCTCAGTTGACCAAGAATGCCCGAGCCAAGACGGCTGCCGCAACCAAGGTCGTCACTCCCGCCAAGCGGGCTGCTGATGCTCCTCCTCCCCCACCCGATGGCGGTGGCGGCGGTGGTGCTGACATGGGTGGCGGCGGTCCCCCTCCTCCTGATGCTGCAGCCGGTGGCCCTCCAGGCGGCGGTGCACCAGGTGGCGAAGGCGGCGAGATGAGCGACGAAGAGATCGTCCAGCTGCTCAAGCAGCAGGGCATGTCCGATGAGGAAATCCAGCAGTTGCTTGATCAGGCCCACGCCCAAGGCGGCGGTGCTGACGCAGGTGCCGGCGGACCTCCTCCTCCCGATGCCGGTGCAGCCGGTGGTGCTGACGCCAGCGGTGGTGCTCCTCCTCCACCCGCAGCAGGTGCCCCCAAGATGGCAGCCGATAAGGTGCCAGCCAAGGTCACCAAGCTCACCCCGAAGGCCGCAGCGGCTCTCGCGGAAGAGATCATTCGCCGATCACGCTAGTCAACTCCCGGTTACCCCGGAACATGAGTTCCGGGGTGATCGCTTCCTCTTAACAATTCCGATACTGAGGTAACTATGAGCACCAAACTTCAAAACTTCCTCCGGAAGGTGGCGTCCTATGCGATGATCTCGCATGCGACGGTCGCCAAGTCCGCAGAGGAAATTGCTCTTCATGAGCTGGCTCACAAGGCCGCTCAAGATGAAGTCCTTCCAACCGTTGACGCCCTTATCAAAGTCGGGCTCGTCAAGCATGAGCAGCGTAAGACCGCTGCTGCCAACTTGTCCTCTCACGCCGAGGCTCTCATCAAGCTCCGCAAGGTAGCTGAAATGATTTCCAAGGAACAGGACGAGGTGACGGTCGGTGGACCTGGTCGCGCCATGCCCAAGACGGCAGGCGACCGGATTCGCATCGGTCGCGATGAAGCGAACGATGAGTTCGTGGAAAGTCAGCAATAACAATCCTAACCCGGCTCTGGCCGGCTCTTTAACTGCATCCGACATGGAGGTCTGATCACGATGATTACGAAGCCCCGCCGAATCGGTGAGCACACTCTTGATGCCCTGAAAAACTGGAAGATCAACGAGAAGTGCCTCGATTATCGCGCCAAGCAAGACGCGAGCTGGCCTGACGACCTCATCGCCTATGAAGGCATGGTCTGTCACCAAACATCCACCGGCACTCTGCTGCCTGGTGTCGGCAACACCAAGGTGATGCCACTGTTCCTCCGCAACAATGAGTACGACGCTGATGTGAATAACTACGGCGGCGATCCCTCTGTTGACAAGGGAGCCTTCGTCCCTGCCGGCCCTACTGGTGTGTTCAACACCCTGGTAGCCACCGGTGGTTACGAGCTGCTCAGCACGGAAATCGACACCGATAACCTCGGTGACTATGTCCGTAATGCTCCGCTCACCAGCCCCACTTCAGGTGGCACGGTGGGCAAGCTGGTGGTCGGTGTTCACCCCACCAACACCATCGTGGGCATCGTCAGCCGTGGTATTCAACTCAATCCTCAGCGCAAGGCGGAAGCCTGTGCATTCTGGACTTGGCTGTCCTGGCCTGTGTCCTAATCCTGTGTACCAGGAATGAACTGACTTCCCCTCAACTCACAATGCTGTAAAAGGAATTACGCATGACGCAGACATACACTCGGGAAGACATGAGGCAGGCAAACGCCCAATGGCGTGATAACTACCTCAGTGGCGACCCGATGCGGACCAAGAAGGCCGAAGACGGCATCCGATCGTTCATCCGCAAGATGCTCCGTGAAACCGGGTATCTTGATGACATTATCCCCGGCGAGAAGGCCGAGGGTCGGTATGACAAGTCGATCGACGACCCACGCCCTGGGTACGTGCTCGACATGGAACCCGATAGCCCTGCTGCCATCAGCATGGCCTTCGCTTCCAGCACCGATGACTTCTACCTGCGTGGTGATCGCTACCGCCTCACCGTTCAGCACGTGGAAACCCCCGAAGTCCAAGTCGACGTTGGCGATCTCGTCACCTACGACATGGACATCCGCCAGATCGTCGTCGATAACATGACGAAAGATCTTTCAGCGGAAAAAGATACCGTCTTTACATCGGCCTGCCAGTTCGCTGTCGGCACGATGGGAAGCACGGTCGCTACTTCCGGCTCCGTCCAGTACAAGGACGTGGGCGGCGGGTTCTCCCGTGAGTCCCTGGTCGAGTCTCTCAAGACTCTGGCCGACACCCCCTCCAGCTTCCCCGCCAAGGTGGGCCTGGTCAATCACATCACCTTCTTCGATGTGGCCAAGTGGAATCGTCAGGAATGGGGTGGTGACACCGCTGAACTGATCGCCAAGCGTGGTCTCTATTCCCAGGAGTTCAAGGTTCAGGACAACCTGTTCGACTTGACCTGGCGAATCACCATCAAGAAGGCCCTGGTGCAGACCGGCGAGGCTTACTATTTTGCGAAGCCAGATTGCCTGGGCAAACATATCTACATGTCGGAGCCGATGCTCTTTATTGAGCGTCATAAAGAAGTCGTGAGGATGTCGGTGTACCAGCGCTTCGGTGCTGTCATCGCCAACACCAACGGCTTGGTCCGCATCCAATACTAATCCCACGGGAGTGCCGCTAGTGTAAGCTAGCGGTGTCTCTTCCTCACTTACAGACACAAGGATTCAAACATGAACAATATCCAAGTGATCGAGAGGTCCCGTGGTCAGCTCACCGAACTCCGCGACAACGTGATGTTCGATAAGCTGAAGCACGCTTTCGACTTGGTTCCGGAAAATGATGCGGAACGCTACAGCCTGATCAAACTGGCTGATGACCTGGTGACCGCGCAGGAACACGGATTGATCGCTACTCAGGATCGATTCGCCGGCGTGGCCAAGCAGGCCAACGACATCGTCAGCCGCTTCACCACCCAGTCCACCGAGGAAAACGACCTCGGCGAACTGGTCAGTAAGCTGGCAAGCGATGCTGTCCTCTCGGAGGCCGCAGCAGTGGCTTTCGAGGCGGAAGCCGATCAGGAATAACCCCAGGTACTCAATAACCAACTATCCCACCGGTCGATCGCGGCCGGATTAACGAGGTGATCATGTCAACTGCCAACAGCTTGAAGACGGTTGTAAAGAACCTGACAGCTCAGGATCAATACATCGCCTTCTTGCCTCCGTGGGGTGGCACGATTCCCGCAAATGGCTCCGTGATGCTCGATAACATCGGGTCGATCGGAGATCTCATCTCTGCAGGCAATCGTCGTTCTCCCAAGCGGATGAGCGCTGAAATCGAAGCATTGGTTGTCGCTGGCACCATTGCTATTATCCCCCCAGCACCGCAAGTTCTGGATACCGTCAATGGTGGTCTCTACGACATCACCTCGGCGAGCGGAACTGTCGGAACCAAAGTACCTTCCACAGAAGTGGTTGCTGGCCCTCCTGGTACGCCGACCTTCGGTACTACCGCAGCGACGACCCAGGTCGTCAACTGGACGGCTCCTACCGACCCCGGTACTCGACCGATCCTCAGCTACATTGTGGAATGGTCTGTCCACAGCGCCAACAGCTGGACCCAGGTACCTTCCGCAGGTACTGGTACGACCCACACGGTGACCGGCCTCACGACTGCCACCAGCTACGACTTCCGAGTCCGTGCTGTCACAGCCGAAGGTCAAGGCACCGCCAGCGGCATCGGCACTCACTCGACCTCCTAATCGAGCTGATCTAACTATGACAACGGCGAGGTTTTCCTCGCCGTTTTTTCGTTGCAAAATACGTATTTTGGAAGGCTCTGAAAACCACTAAATTACAGCCCTATTTGCGTCATAACACATGAAGATCGTATACCTCACCGGTATACATCATCTCTTACTTTGGGGCTTAACATGGCTTTCTGGTTACTGACTGGATTCATCTTCATGAAGTGCTTTGAGGGCTCCCTCGGCTCTCTGGCCGGCCTAGTCGTTATGCTGGCTCAAGGCATAGCGAATCTGGCTGGTCACTTGACCAAGGGGATCGCCTGGATCGTTGAGGCCTTCGGGCCTGGCGGCTCCCCGGTGGTCCGTTGGATCGACGCTCCCCACCAGCCGAGCGGGATCAGTCAATTTGCTCCCGTCCGGGAGCCACAGCAGAGGATCAAACAATGGTCAGCGGCAGACCTGCGGGCTGCCATGGCCGATCGTCAAGCTCAGCACGACGAACCGACACTCACCGGTCGCATGATCGATAACGCGCGTATCGTCGTCTGAGGCTCGTCCGGCGTGACGTTAAACACGCACCTAAGCCCAGCCGATGGTCGGTTGGGTTGTTCCGTTTCACCCTTTCAAGGGAGTCCGAGTTATGAAGAAGTTCGTCGCAATCCTGGCCGTGTTGGTTTCCACTGGCCTCGCTTCCGCCCAGGACTACGGTCCTCAGCGTCACGAGTCTTTCCGCAATCTTCAGATTGAGGACAAGACCTGGTGCTTTGGTCTGTTTGGGCAGAAGATCTGGGTGGGCAACGCCGCCACCGACAAAGAGGAAGCCAGCCGAGAGCTGACCAGTTACGCTACCAAGATCCGTCTCTGGAACATGGAGACGGTCTCCAGCATCTGGTGGAAGGGCTGGCGGTCGGGCAAGGTAGCCCAGCAGTACATCAATGCAGCGGCCCTGGCCGATGCAGCGATTGAAGAATGGAGATATGCCGGCAAAGAGCAGCACGACTACGCCGTTAAGGTGGCCGTGTCATATCGACGCATTGCCGACCTGATCACCGCCAGCACCAACCTCAACCAGGTCTCCACCACCGAGGAGATCATGGGCATTCTGGACGGTCTGGCGACCGCCGAGACAAAGGCGATCGCCGACAAGAGCAAGCCTTACAACGAGAAGGATGCCTTCACCGCCTTATGCAAGAAATAGACTCACGAGGTCGGGGCTTCGGCCCCGATCTTTTTCTTTAGCCGTCACTCAGGGTATACTGGAGAAACACGACGACCAAGGATGGGAGTCCATGCTCTACCCTGAAACCATTCCGATTATCGACGGCTGCAAGACCCTGGAACGCGCCAGGGCGTACGTCATTGACGGCGGTGTTTCCGCTACCTTGCAGTTCTCGTTTCGCGACCCCAGCGGCGCCCCCATTACCACGCTGGACAGCGATACCATCTACGCCGTCATCCGTGAACCTCTATCCCACGGCAACCGTGATCAGACATCCGACCGCTGCAGCGATCCCATTTACAAAGTCACAGCCACTAGGACGTCGCCCACACTTATGTCAGTCGACTTGCCGGACGACCTCCTCGACAGCCCCGGTATCTGGGGCATTGAATGGGGAATCGTGCCTACGGGGACCACTCGGCCTAATCGCATCGCCCGCAGCGTCCTCAGCATTGAACGATCCAACTGGGTCATGCTTGCCAACGAACTTGCTACCAGGCGTGGACCACCGACGATCTCCGAAATCCGTTACGCCATCCGCGACAACGGGCGAGTCGATAACGTGCTCTTGCAGCGGGCCGAGTTCGGGGCCGACGAGATCATGATGGCCTACACCCGCCCGGTGACGATATGGAACGAGATGCGACCGCAGATGCCGCAATACGTCTATCACACCAGGAGCTTCCCGTACCGCGAACAATGGCTGCGTGCCACCGTGGCCCTCCTGCAGCTCGGGGCCGCAGCCGGCTACGCCCGTAACAAGATGAACTCCCCGGACGATCCCTTCAACCGTGATGCCACCTACGATCGCTGGGCACGTACTGACCTGGCAGCGTACGAGAAGTTCGTGGCTGGTCAGAAGGCAGCCAACAGCTTCAACCAGTGCTGGGGTGAAGTGAACTCTGATTACAGCATGCTCAGCGGGTACCTCTAAACCTTGACCAATACCTGCAACACCACTGACGTCGCCTGTGACCCCCGGAATTGCGATTCCGTCTTTGAGCGGGTCATTGTGTCGTTCATCAACCGGGGCGGCACGTCGATCTACTGGGATCTGCGAACAGATTTCACCGATCCAGGGCCGTACACCTTCCAGGTACAGATCGGCTACACCGGCAATGCCAGCGCCACCGACTGGACGCCCGTGGGCTCCGACGTCGTTGACGCCTTCAGCATGACGGACCCCGATGACCACATCAGCGGCGACATCGTCTATACCCACTACCGCATCCGCCTCACCACCGACCTGGGTGTCTACTACTCACAGCCCACATCGATCGAAGGGACGCTGGATCCGGAATCGTGGCGAATCCTGCAGCACACCTACTTCACCGAGACGCTCAAGTTCCGCCGTGACCTACGCTGCCAGCTTGGGCTCCTGCTCAAGCGGCGGATCACCGGCACCCCTTGTCCTCGCTGCACCAGTGAAGAGACAGGCGACATCAAAGATCCGCAGTGCGAAGTCTGTGTTGGCACAGGTTTTACCTGCGGCTACTTCTACCCTGTCGACTGCGTCTGGATTCGTCCTACCCCCTCAGAGACGGATCTGCAGCTCGACGGCGAGACCAAAGGACCCTGGTCCTTGGTTAAGATCAAAGGGGAGATGTTGCTCATTCCCATGGTCGACCCTTACGACGTCTGGGTCAACCTGCGGACCGATGACCGCTACTACATTGGCCCGATCCAGAACACCAAGGAGATTCGCGGCACCCCCATCCTGGGGTCCGTAGAGCTGAAGCTCGCTCCGGTAAACGACGTCATTTACAAAGTCCAAATACCACAGCAGGCCGCCTATGCCGCCCTTCTCGCGGGATGAAAACGAAGAGAAAAAGAAAAAGTCCAAGGAGAGCAATCCCCTCATCGGGAAAATCTCCTTGAACCACTACACGTTCGAGCACCCGCAAGCTGTTATCGAACGTCTCCAGAAGCCACCAGCCGATACCAGCCATCGTGGTTACGACGACCGGAATAAGCAAGGACGCTAATGCCGAACAGTCAGCCAGTCAGTGATGACGCACAGAACCAGTGGTGTCCACCCGATGACTCTTCATCGGATACGCCACCGGAGATCGTCCAGCTCGTTCCCAGCGACCTGCTGGATACCGTCTGCAGCCGGGCTATGCACCCGATCGCCATCAAGGGCTCCATCATCCAGATCTTGCGGACCCAGTTCTCCCAACCCCAGACACTCGGGGAGACGACCCTGCGCAATAAGGTCTGGCGACCCACCACCTCTTCCACACCCTCCGACATCACCATTGAATCGATCTATCGCATCAAGATGAGAGACGTCGGAGTTCGCCCTGCTCTGGTGGTCAAGTCGCACGGAATGAAGTTCCAGGTCACCAGCATCGCCAACCGCCTCGGCTATGAAGACAACCAAGCCTGCTACACCTTTCGCATCCTGGGGACACACACTGTCTTCGCTATTCACTCCAACGGAGAAGGCGCTCTCTGGCTGGGTGTAGAAGCGGCCATGGCCCTGGCGGAGACCGCTCCCATCATCGGCACGAAGCTCAGATTATGGGACTACAAGGTCGTTGGGATGGAGGGGCCGTCCGAGATCGAAGAGGCTCGCGAAGCCTTCGCTTGCCCCATCAACATCTCCTGGGCCTTCGACTACATGTGGAAATTAAATCAGGAATCACCCATACTTAAAGATGTGATCCTGACTGCCAATACCGTCTTGCAATAAGCCACCCGACACGGAGGAAGTGACGTGACGTATATCCGGCCTCAAAACCGCATTTTCCAGACCTCGACGATTCAGCCCACTGTCAACGTCAGCCCACGCCGCGGTGTGGTCATGGCGCCAGTGGCCCAGCTGATTCGTTTCGGCGTTCCCGCCGAGCAGGCCCAGGGGCGTCTGGATTACTACGATGGTCTTCTCGACCAGACATTCAGCTGGCCAGGCAAACCCGGAACCTCGCGAGTCAGCGAGACCTTTACCAAGGTGTTCGTCAAAGACGCCTTGCTCCAGTATTTCACCGATTCTTCCACCGGTGGTTCCTCCATCACCAAGTCTGGTGACGGCCCCAACCTTATCTTCTCTTCCGATCTGAACTTCGCTGCCAACGGCGGCATCGCCCGCAGCGGTGCCTTCAAGGACCGCGACGTCCAGGCCGGTGACGTGGTCAAAGTGCGAGCGATTAACAACGCTTCCGCCCCGATCACCCTGTGGAGCACCGTCCGCAGCGTCAAGGGTGTGACAGTCGATGCTGTGGTCGGTTCGGCTGCCGCAGTGGCCGGGAACGCCGGTACCACTTCTGCTTCCGCTACTCCGACGCAAACAGGCGGCGGCGTGAATTGTATTTTCGCCACCGGCAGCGCAGCTGGCTATAACGGCCAGCACGATGGCTTCATCACCGATACCTACACCTTCACGGTGCTCGAAGGCTCCATCGGTGGCGATCTGACCACAGCCGTCTTCCGTGTTACCAGTGCTTCGGGCCTGGATGACGTCGCCAGCTTCTCGCCTGCCGCCACCGGCGTCGCCAAGGCAGTCGGTACCCGTGGCTTGACAGTGACCTTCACCTACACCACTGGTTCTAGTTGTATCTCGACCGCCACATCCGCCGGCATCAGCCCCAGCAACATTGTGGTCGGTCAGGTCTGGTCCTACGCTGTGGTCGGTGCTCACACCGCTTCCGCGGTCACGGCTGCCGGCACCTACAGCGGCGGGCAGGATACCGTCTACATCATCGAAGTGACCCGTGGCGGTGAGTTCACGGACGGCACTCCTCCTCAGATCACCGTCTCCACCAGCAATGGTATCGATCAGAGCGGGCCAACCAGTGTGACGGCTGCCGCTACCCCTGTCCTCATCGGCTCCCTGGGAGTCACCGGAGCCTTCAGCCACACCGGCTTGCGGAAGGGCGACAAGTACACCATTGCCGCCACCGCCGCGACGACCGGGGCCATGAAGTACCTGGAGCTCACCAACAACTTCGACTCCACGATCGACGATGACACTGAAGTCGACTTGACTCTGTTCATCCGGGTGCCCTCAATCCAGTTGCCTCGCAACCAGACCTGGTCGCCCCCGAATGTCAGCTTCTCGACGACCCAGACGCAGCTGACCGTCAAGTCCGGTATCACCCTCACCGATCCAAGCTGGACCAACGGTGGTGCCCTGCTCCGTATCCCCCTGGTCTCGGAAGCGAGCAAGGGTTACGGCGTGCTGTACGTCGAAGCTCAATACTGGCGTGGTGACATCTCTGACTCCGTCTTGTCCTTCACGGACGTGAGCCAGCTACCGACGTTGCTGGGTGGCGACGACAGCAATGATAACCCCGGTTATCGTGGTGTCCGTTACGCCCTGCAGAACGGTGGCAACAACACCTCCACAATCCTGTTCCGCTGTATCGCTAACCCCGATGACATCAATTCCTGGGCTTCAGGCTTTGGTGACTTGGCTCAGCGAAACGACGTGGGAGCCATCGCGGTCTGCAGCAACGACCCCGACGTGCATGACCTGGCGATCGCACACGTGGCGGCGATGGGTTCTGCCATCAACAAGAAGTTCCGTCGCGTCTTCTTGCCGACCTTCGCCACTCCGGCGATCCCGGTCGTCTCCGCCGGCTCGAGCGTGGTAGGCCATACACTGCCTACTACCCTGGACGAGGCAGTGGCCCTGTTCACGACCTCGGACGATCCCGATACCACGGGTACTCAATACACCCGTGTCATTTGCACCACCTCCAACGCCGGGTTCATCACCAATGGCGTTCACGCTGGTGATATCTTCCGCTTCGGTTACGGTACCAATGGCTTCGGTGGCGTCACTTACGCTGAATACGTCATCGCCGAAGTCGTGTCGGAGGAGGAGCTGCGTCTGGTGACCGGTACTTCGGTTGCCATCAGCGTCGCCAGCAAGGGCGAGGTGTGGCGAAACACTGACGCCGGCCTGGAAGCCGCCGAGTTCGCCGCTCAGTGCGGTGCTGACTCCAGCGAAACGATCAGCCGCATCGTCCCCGACTCCTTCGAGTCGGGTGCCGAGAGCGTGCCTGGTTACTTCGCTTGCTGTGCCTGGGTGGGATTGGCGTACGGTGTTCTGCCTAACCAGGGCCTCACCAACGTCGAACTCCTGGGCTTCTCCAGTGTCCAGCGAATCACTCGCCGCTTCAGCGACGACAACCAGGATACGATCGCCGCAGCCGGCGGTTGCATCATCACCCAGGATCCAGCGACGGGTCGTATCTACACCCGCCATGCTGTGACCACCGGTGACACCAACAACATCAGTGTTCGCGAAGAGATGATGGTGCGTAACAAGTACGACGTCCTCTATGCCTTCGCCGACGCTTATGAACCCTTCAAGGGTCGTACCAATACCACCGACCGCCTGGTGGGCAAGATTCGCGATCTCACCAACGCGATTCTCCGCAGCAAGACGGATACCATCATCAACCCTGATCTGGGACCGCAGCTGCAGAGCATCAACGGTGACGTTCTCGTCTCACGCGATCCGATCAACCAGGATCGCATCAATGTGTACGCCAGCTGCACAGGCGTCGCTCCTAACAACGGCGTCGATCTGTACATCTCGTTCTAATTCTCCAGCGGTCAGGATGACAGCTAACTACGATCAGTAACACGGAGGTTTCATGGGCGCAGATATCTATACACGCGGAGCCACCAACTTCGGTGGCGCGTTTGACTCCAATTCGGCCGCGATTGCCTTTGGAACGCTGGACGTCGCTCTCGTGCAGACGGTCAGCTTCCAACACAATTATGCGGCCCAGCGACAATACGAAATCGGGGCCTTCCAGCAGGACGGCACCGCCACCTCCAACGTCTACTACCTGACTGGTCGTACCAGCGGTATGGCCAACCTGAGCCGTATCCTTGGACCACCCGTGGCGATCAAGGCGTTCTACGACAAGTACGGCGACGTCTGCAATGTGGCCAACTCGCAGGACAACAACGATCTCAACCTTCGCTTCCAGCGTGGTTGCGGTCCTGCCGGCGCCACGGTGTCGCAGACAGCGGCGGCCGCTGCTCAGGCTGCTAACCTCACCAACTACCTGTGCAAGTACGCCCTGCTCACCTCGGTGCAGATCTCAGTCCAGGCTGGGGAGATCACGATGTTCTCCGACCAGATGGGTCTGATGTTCACCGGCATGAACCTGCAGAGCGCTTAATCCTGGTTCCCTCGCTTACTCCTCGACCCGCTGGGATTCCCCAGCGGGTTGCTTGTTGTTAGACTGCTCTGACGAGGTAGCTATGGAACATCGAATCGGCGGAACGAACTACGGCACTGTGGGTGCTCCTGACAGTCGTATCCCCAAGATCATCCGCCAGCAGCTCAGTATGAATCCAGGGCTCTCCCCCTTGCAGCCCACGGGAGACTCCTTTTCGTTCTTCAGTCGTTTCGGGGCCAAGAATGCTCCGCCCATCTTTTCGTTCGGCAAGGTCAACCAGGCAGCACCCTTCATGGGCTGGTACAAAGTCGAGCTGGAGAACTCGTACGGCTCGCTGGGTTGTTTCCGTGGTAAGACCAACAACAGCCCCCTCGGTCGCATTGATTTCGAGATGATCCTCCCCGGTCAGCGTGTGCTGGTGATGCACCATCCCGGTGCTACGGTGGGGACCATCCTCTGCGTTGCTCCCAGTAGTCTCTACGACGCCTGGGTCTACCGACCTGGTTGGCTCCTCCAGGGTGCCGGCACCGGCTTCTTCCGCAACGCTGCCCACAACCAGGGTGCCAAGCTCGATCGCAATGGCGGCATGCTCGACTTCTCAGGTGGCAGCCCGATTGACTCACTCCTCCTGGACACCGGCGGAACCTTCATCACCGGATCCACCTTTCTGCATAACCCCTACCTCATCCAGCTCCGGATGTCGGAGATCTGCGGCCTGACCCTTAACTGGGTCGATGAGGCTACCCGCTTGGCCGGCAAGCTCCTGGAGGTCTTCAGTCCTGCTGAGTTGCTCTTCCAGGGCACGGACAGCGGCGTAGAGCCCTTCAGTGAGCGGTTGTCCCTGATCTACGACTGGGAGGGTGTTGGCTACCTCCAGAACGGCGTGGATGCCACGGAGACGACCACCGACAACAAGGTCTGGTACAGTGCCCTCCAGGGCTCCGTGGACCGTAAAGCAGCCGATAAGGCCATCAGGCCCTATGGGCGGGTCGTTGAATATGGCGGTTACCTGGGCCAGGGCGGCTACGAGGCCATCTCCGCCCCTGCCGCTTCATCCACCGTCAATGGGCCAGATCACAATCCTGTGGGCCTCCTGACCATCAGCAAGGGCCTGGAAGGCAGCCTGGCAATCCAAGCGGCCCAGTCGATCAGTCTGGTCAAGCAGCTGGTGAACGCCTACCCTCAACGCCGCAAGGACCCCGCTGACCCCACTGGTGACCGCTCCAAGGGCCAAACGCCCAACTACAAGGGAAGTGGCCTTACTGGCGGTGGACCGGCCCACGTGGTCAAGGCGGCCCTGGATGCCACCGGAACCGCCGTAGACGACGAACTGGCCTACCTGACGGGCTGGAAGGCCATCCACCCCTTTTACTACCATAAGCTCGATTTCGAGCTGCAGAACGACCGAGACTCCATTTTTACGCGGTCACAGGAAAACGTAGATTACTCCCCGATCTCTGCTCGCCGGGCCATGACCCCGGCTACCCCCGTGCAGTGCCGCATTGACCATCGCTACGGTAACGTCGATTATTATCGCCGTACCTCATTCCTGATGCTCCGGCCCGATGGCTCGATCGACCTCGGCGACGGCAGTGGTTGCCACTTTGGTGCTCGCAACGGCAAGATCTTCATGCACGCCCCGGACGGCATTGAGATCCTCTCTGGCGGTCGTACGCTGATCCTGACAGGTGAGCTGGTTACCGTTTCGCACGGCTCCACGGACATGAGTTCCTCCAACGGGGACGTGCGAGTGGCAGCCCAGAAGGGCAACCTTCAGACGCTGAGCAAATCGGCGATCATCGAAGCTACCGACGAGGAAGGCGGCTTCCTCTATCACGACAAGGTAGGAGAAGATGTCATATCTTCAGGAGTGATCCTGAAGTCCAAGACCTCGATCGTGACCTGGTCCGATAATGTCTACATGCGGACCGGAGTGGGCACCCAGAAATCAGGTGACATCGTCCTCGATGCCAACAAACGAAAAAGCTCCATCATTCTGCACGCCCAGCAGACCAACTACTTCACCGAGTCCGGCATCAACATGTGGGTCGGCAACATCGACCAGGGCAAGTTCACGACGTTACACTCCTTCGGCCGCGACGCCAGCATCATTGGCAATCAGTGCGTGATCCGTGGTAACGTCGGGATCATCGGTGCCGACGTGGGTGCCTCCGCTCAGCTCTTTGTCTCCGGCCCTATCTACTCCGGTGCTTCCATCAGCTGCGCTGGGCAGATGGCCGACAAGTCGGGAGCCGTGTCCAAGGTGCCGGATGACTTCGGCAAGAGGCTCAACGATGCCCGCGACAAGAACGAGCAAACGCTCAAAGACGCCCTGAGCGTTGCTGAGCCATTCTACGACACCTATTTCACCAATAATCTCTACGACGACAACCGCCCCGGCAACACGGACCTCATCAGCGACGCCGGCTTCTCCTTCCGCGACGATGATGATTCCCGGCAGTACGGGAGTGCCGCCCTGATTCTCGATGAGCCCAGATGGCAGCGTTGGCTCCGCCTGGGTCTGGCATCCGGTGGTGGCACCTGGCGGCAGGAGTCCATCACCTATCAGGGCAAGAACCTGTTTCCCTATCCCGGTCGCAAGGCCTGGGCGGAGAACCAGATCCTCCAGCAGACCGACGCCAGCGACGTGATCGACTTCCAGAATGGTCGCGTAGCTGATAGAACAGATGCGACCGGAAACGCCACACCAGGCACCCAGCGAATGGTAACCATGCTGGGCAACTTTAAGGTAATGATAGGGTAATCATGGCAGCCAAGAACCTCCCGCCCGAAGCACTCCGTCTGGCTACTGCGACCAAAGAGGATCGGCCCATGCCGCCGCCTCCTCCCAAGCCGACCATGCCGCGCAGCCTGGCGACGGGCGAGGCTCTGGACCCTCGTGCCACCGAGGTCGATAAGGACCGCCTGGAACGCATGAGTGCCCGACACCCCGGTATCGGAGCGGCCATGCAAACAGCTGCAGCTGCGGCCCAGCAGCAAGTCGCCTCCCCGGTCGATGAGGTTCCCTTGAGTGACGAGGACGCCGTGGGCACCATGAAGCCCAGCGAAGGTCCAGCCAAGTCGGCGGTGGAGGATACTAAGCCGGGCGATACCGGGGCCGAAGACCCCGACGCTCACCTCTGTCCCTACTGCGGCTACGACCAGCAGAAGGGCAAGAGCGACGTCCCCGACTGTACGCCCGAAGACAAACTCCAGTACCTGGTGCACCTGAACGGGTTGGATTTCGTCAAAGAGTATTCCATCCTCAACGGGCACATCAAGGTTCAGTTCCGCGTCCTCACCGTCCGCGAGCTGGATGCCATCTCCCACCACGTCATGCAGCTGATGCGAGACGGCAAGATTGCCCTCAGCGAACAGGAGTACGGTGAGTCTTACCTGCGTTGCCGCCTCTACTTGCAGCTCCGCAAGCTCAGCGGCAACCCGTACGAGGGTGGGAGCGTTGAGTTCCCGATGGGCCTTAACAAAGACACCAATCCGGAAGCCGGCAGCTGGCACGTCGGCAGTAAACTCGACGGCGGCCCCGAAGGAGAGAATAACGTCAAACCGGCTACCCTGGATGACGTCACCAAGTTCATGCTCGATAAGTACATCAAGAATGAAGGCATGCAGCGGATGCTCCTTCAGACGCTCCGTGAGTTCAACCGGCTCATGGGTTACATGGAGACGAATGCTCCCCATGCGTCTTTTTGGAAGGGGATCCAGTAGCGAGCCTGACGCTACGTGCGATTCTGCAATACAAAATCGATATCAGGAAATACCGACGCGATGATCCTCGCTTGTGGCGACTGCTGAACATGGCTCGCGAGGAGATCTACCGCAGCGACAAAGTCACGTCGCTGCAGACGCAAATCATCTACAACAGCGCTCTTCTGCAGTGCGGCCACACCATCGCCGCAAACGACAACGGCTCGATGTTCCGCAAAACTTTTGAAACCCTCATCGATCTCGACAAGGATCTGCGTCAGCAGCTCCAGCCCTGGGTAGATGAGGAAGAGGAAAAGAGGCAGATGACTGCCAGCCGTCGTAGCGTTGATCAAATGGTGAAGGAAACCATCGGCGATCTGAACGACCCCAGCTACCGCAAGAAGTTCAATGCGGCGATCAACAAAGTATACGCCGACCTGGCTCCCCCTGAAGGGAAGCAAGATGAGATGGTACAATTTGAAGAAGCACGGTTGAAGCTGATCGAGCTGCGCAAAAAGGAGTGGGGCATCCGCTAATCCAAAATACGTATTTTGGGTCATGCCCAGGAGCCATGGATGGATCCGCAACTTTACTACGGAATGCTGGGGCAAACAGCGTTCCCCCAGTCCAACTTCGGCAACAACTACGGACCAGGTTACGCCCCGGTTGCGTCTCCCCAGCCCTACATGCCCCGCTTCGGCACCGAGAACCTTCCCTTCACCGGGAACCTTATCGGTCGCATGACCATGCCGTTTATCGCTCATCAGCTGATGCGTGGGCAACAGATCGCCATGACTGGCTACGGTCACGACCAGAACCTCTATGACCAGATGAGGAACCGCCAGCTCCTGTTCGCCAGCCGGCAAGCGACATCCATGTCCGCCGCCCTGGACCAGGAAAACCAGATGCGAACCATGCGTGGTTTGTTCCGTGCCGGCGGTGAGCCCTTCGACGCTGGTCAACGACAATTCTCCCGCAGTGTTACCCGCGGCCTGACTTCCATGTCACCGTTCCTGGCCGAAACCCAGCAGGGAGCTGCCTTCCTGGAGTCGATGGGCGGGATGGCGGGGTCAGCAGCCGTCCTCTCTCGACGCCTTTTTGACACAGGACGGTACCAAATTGACCCTGTAAGCGGTCAGTTCGGCCTCTCGACTCAAAGCGTCAACGCCATGACTCGCGACATCTACCAGACGGCGATGAGGCAGCCGTCCCGCTTTGGCTCCATGACTGCCGGCCAGCTGGGCGACATGTACGGACAACTGCAGAGCCGCGGTATGACCACGATGGGCGGCAATCCCATGAACACCATGATGTCCCTCGACCCCAGCATGCTGGCCAGTGCAGCCAAGAGGCAGAATGTATCCATGTCGGGTGGTGTCAGCAGCCTCAGCGTCAAAGATGTCGACAAGCTCCTGGGTGATGACCAGGTGGCCAACAAGCTGCGGGCCTTCGATAGCGTTAAGGTCAAACAGACCCTCGAAGGTTACAGCAAAGCCATCGACGCGATCAAAGACATCATGGGCGACAACGGCGAGCACAACGCCCCGATGCAGAAGATCTTCTCCGCGCTCGAGGAAATGAGCATGGGCTCCATGAACCGCATGGGAGCCTCTCGGGTGTCACAGATGATCGGCCAGACCTATGCCATCAGCAAACGGGTCGGCATGCCGATTGAGAACGTCCTGGCCCTCCAGCGGCACGGAGCCGACGTTGCTGCCCGCCTGGGCCTGGATCCCTCCTTCGCGATGGGAGCAGCTCAACAGGGTATGCTCGCCAACGGTGCCTATCGCAACATGGGCCTGGGACAACAGAACTACTTCGGAGCCATGAACGTCAACGAGTTCACCCAGGCGGGTGCCAACTCCTACCTGACCGCCTCCGCCAGCCAGTCAGCCAAGAACCTGGCTGCCATTGTGCGTGCCTACGAGACTGATCCAGCCGGTGCCAAGGATCCCACACTCAAAGCCATTGTGACCGCCGCCAAGGCCGGCCAAGGCTCCTTCATCGACCCTGCCACCGGCAAGTCGAGGAACTTGAGCTTCGACAATATGTCGACCACCAACCTCATGCAACGAGCGGGCCTGACCCAGTCTGCCGCTCAGCAGGTGATGCGACAAGACTACGCCCTCCAGGCGACCATCAACAAGTACGACTTGGGTAAATCGGTCATGCCGGCCCAGGGCGATGAACTGCGAACCATGGCGGCAGCCCAGACCGGTGCCATTGTCCGTATGAGCCTGGGTCAGCGGGTTAGCGACGGTGCCGCCAGCTCCATTGCTGACAAAGCCAGCCAGGGCATCATCAGTGACTTGGGCCGTCTGCAGCCCTCCGAGATGCAGGATCCCCAGAAGGTCCAGGCGATCGTCAAACGTCACCTGAGTGCCGATTCCGAGTACAACAAGCTGCCCGCCACGGAGAAGGCCAAGATTGAACGTGAGCTGTCCCTGACGCTACCAGGTCATCTGGATGAGATGACCCGCAACAGCCAATTCGGTCAGTTCCAGAACTTCGCTAACGCCATGTCGTTCACCAGCCCCAACCGATTCAAGGCCGAAGCCCGTCTTAACCAACAGGCTTCCTTCGACAGCCGTGCTCGCGAATCGCTACGCTCCCTCAACAAGGGTGGCGGTCTGCTCATGCGCGTGGTCAGCTCCCTGCAGGACGTCAAACTGACTGATACTGCCGGCATCAGCCAAGTCGTCGCCGGTGTGCTCGGTGTGCCGACCAAGGAAGTGAGCAGCAAGCTCACCGGCCTGGTCACTGACATCGAGAAGGCCCGTCGCGGTTTCGCTGAGAAGCAGGCAGCGATCGACAAGGTCACCGATCCTGCTGAGCGGGAACGGCTAACGAAGGAACTGGAAGCCCATGAACTTGGCATGAAGGCTACAGCCGATCAATTTGTTGCACTCGCCACCAAAGAAGGTCTCTACAACGAAAACGGCTTCACCAGTAAGGACATCAATGATGTTAATCGCATGCGTCTTGCTTCTGATACTACTCGCTCCGATCTGGCTGGAATCGGGGGTAACTTTAGCACTCAGGTCACGGCTGCTCAAGGCTCAGCTGCAATTGAGCGTATCAAAGGGAAAGCCACCACCGAAGACGCCATGCTCTACATCAAGACCAAGAACCTGGCCGCTGCCGACGCCGGCAGCGTCCCTGACTGGTACTCCAAGAAAATCAAAGCAGCCAACCCCACCGCCAGTGATGCGGTCATCAAAGCTAAGTACATCCGCGAAGAGATACAAGGACGATCGCCCAGCGCGCAGCAGATCACCGAAGCTCAGCAGCAGCTGAACGCCGGCAAGCTCGACATGGACGAAGGCACCCTTTCCAAGTTTGGTCGTGTTCTGGCTAACCGGGACCGCGAGCGGGTCAACCCGCGTGCCAGCCGGCAGGAGATTGAACAGTACGCCGCTGCCAATCCCAGCATGTCGCACGTCCAGATCGAAGCGGTACTCAACGCTAGTCGCCGAGCTGATCGACTGGGCCTGACCGAGGCGGAGATCGGTTCCAAGCGATCCATGAGCATGGGTTACTATGGTGATGTCAACAAGGCCATCCAGAAGCGACTGGATGCCTTCTACGATCCCACCATGGCGGAGATCAATAAGCACGGCGGCATCACGAAAGAAGGCTACGCCGGTGCCATGGGCGAACGGCAGAAGGCACGCGACACTGGCTTCAACTACTTCAAAGGTTCTGCAGACTACTATGCCGTCCAGGACGAAGACAGCGATCTCAATCAGATGCTGAGCGGTAACGCCAGCCGGATCATCGCGATGGGCAAACAGGGTCAAGGCTCAGTAGCTACCCTGGAGGCAGCCCAGAAGATCAACGCTCTCCTGGCAGAGAAGCAGAACCTCACTGATTCTTACTTTGACGGTGATGCAGCTCGTGCCCAGGCCGGCGTCAGCACTCTCGACCTCAGCAAGTCGGGTAACGCGAGAACTGAGCGGGACGCCTCTCGTCGTCTGGCTGCGATTAACGCTGAACTCGGTAATTACGCCAAGCAGGGCATGCGCGGGATGTCTGTTACCGAAGGAACAGCTGCCCAGGCCAAGGCCGATCAGGCCGAGATCGCTTCTCTCTTCGGGAACGACAAAGACGCTGACTCCTTGGCCAAGCTGCTACCTAAGTATCGTGCCCTGGGCGGCAGCATCAACGAAGCTGAGGACTTCCTTAACGCCGGCAAGTCGCTCGATGCCGCAGCTAAGGAAAAGGGTGTCACCCGTGACACGTTGATCAAGAACATGAAGTCTGACGACGACATGTCATCGATTCGCGACCGTTACCTTAAAGGTGTGGGAATGGGCGTCACCGAAAGTGACGTTGCCGGACTCAAGAAGATTCGTGACCGCCTGGGCGAGAAGTTCGAGGAAGAGTCCCTCGGCCAAGGTAACATCCGCGGGCAGGTCGACTCCTATCTCAAGCTATTCGGATCAGACGCCAACGAGACACGGCGTCAGGAGATCGCCGATGCTGCCGGCCGTGGCGGTGGCCATACCCTGTCGGGTCGTCTCCAGGATGCCCGCAGCCTGGCAGCAGTGGCTGCAGCTGGGCAGGCCCTGATGGAAAGCGGCACCGACGCTGATAAGGTCAAGGCCCGTCAACTGTCCAGTGCTCCCATTCCGATGCTCCTCTCCGAGTACAACAAAGTATCAGGTTCGGATTACCACACTAAGGAGTTCCGCAAGACCTACGGCCTTACCAAAGACGAAGACTTTACCGCCTTCAAGCGCCGTGCTGATCGGTTCAAAGGCAGACTCCGTGGCGGCGAACTCGACACCGGACAGATGCTCACCGATTTCGAGTCAGCCCGTACCACAGAAGAGCAGCGGGAGCAAGCCAAGACGAGCCAGGGTCAGGGCAAGGACAAGTGGCCTAGCACACTGAAACTGACCGGCTCCGTCCGCCTGGAGGGCGGTTCGATTACGATGGATACTAAGACCAGTGGTCAATTGAGCAACGTCTAAGAGGCAGGCATGGCGACGGCTTTCTTCCCTAGCGGACCGGGACGCATTGTGCAGTTCAACGATTCCTTCGTTGACGGCAGCCTCATTCCGCTCAAGATGGACAACCCCATCACGTTCCAAGAACATCGCTCCATCGTCACCCGACTCAACGGACAGCCCAAGGTCAACTTCCAGCTCATGCACACGGTGGGTAACACCGTCTATGCCAATATCTTCGGAGACCGGTCCAGCCCGCTGACGATCTCGGGCCTGTCGGCGGCTCGCGGCTGCGACAACAACACCCAGCACGGTATCGAACTGGCTCTCCAGTGGTACTCGGATTTTCGTGCCTCCAACTATCAACGCCTCATCCGCATCATGATCGGGCAGCACGGCTTTGACGCGCTGCTTGTCGGTTTCCCGTTCGACATCGCCGACGCCGAGTCGGGCGTGGTGAACTGGACCGCCGAACTCATTTCCATCCCGGAGAAGAGATAATGGTCAACGATTTTCGCTGCCTGCTCGCCAACCTGACACCGACCCAAGACTTCGATCCTGGTGAAGTCTTCGTACCGCCGGACTATACACCACGTACCTTGGATCGATTTGAATTGACCATCCGTAATGTACTGTTCGGCACCAACCCCGACCGGCTCATGGTCAACTATCGCTGTTTCCAGTTCCTCCGCCTCCTGCATGCCAGCAAGTGGGCCGAGGCCGTTACAGCGGTCGATCGCCGCACAACCTACGACCCGTGGATCTGGCCCGGCACCCAGGTCAACTGGAGCAAGGAGGTCATCAGCAACTCCACGCTGGGAATCCTGCTCTCCGGCATCGTGACCCCCAACGACGCTGAGGGGGTCTGCAATGATCTCTATACCGTTCGGATCAATAACCTCGGCACTGCTACCATCCTCCGTCGCTCAGTCACTATCGCCAACATTCCCTACACTTTTAGCAACGGCGTCAGCAACCCGATTGCCCTGGGTAACACCGGCCTGAACGTCGTCTTCAATGCCGTACCCAGCAACGGTCAATCCGCTGACATCCTCGTTCCCCGTGAACCGGGTTGGAGCTTGGGTCAAATCGAACTGGAGATCATGGATAAGGTCGATTTCGGGACCATCAGTGCTTTGGTGAACGCCGGCACTGACATGCAGTCCATCACCTCGACTAACCTCTGGTACCGCAGTCGAGACACGCAGGCTCGGTTGTGTGGCATCGTCATGGCTCTGGTCAACTACGCCCGATCGAGGTCCTGATGCCGCTTGATCCTCAAGCCAAACTGGTAGTGCTCTCGTTCACCGACGATAAAGCCGGTGAGCTGGAGATCGACGTCAACGGGACCACGTACGTCTACAACTTCGCGCAGTATACTTCTTCTTTCGGACTCAACGAGATCCCCACAGCGGAAGTGACTGTGGCGGTCGGGATGGCCCTCAATGGCGACGCTGCAGGAAACCTGGCGACAATCCACGCCAGCGCCTCGAAGTTGCGCAGGCTCTATAAGGCCCGTGTCTACGAGACCGCATCCGGAGGTTGGGACGCTACGGGCAAGACCTGGCCCAACGGGCGACTCAAAGTGTTCGACGGCTACTTTGAGGGCTATGGCCACCACACGTCGGAAGACGGCAAGGTCTCCGTCATTGTCTTCCTGCGTCACTGGCTCCTGCAGCTGACCTTCAGCTCGGCGATCTCCTCCATCTCCCACGCCGGCAACCCTTGGCAGTTTTCTGCCAAAGCCCTGGCGGTCGCTACCGGCGGTACCACCAGCCAGGATCAGTACGGCCTAGTGGGTCATATCCCCCTTTCCAACTTCATGGCCTCCGACATCACGGTGGACCTGTGGGGAGCGATTAAGAAGCTCTTTTCCAAAATTGCAAATACTTCAACGGTCAGTGTAAACATTACAGCCCAGTGCCTTCAATTCTCCCTGGATAACCCCCTCAAGAACGACGTGGCCCTGGAGGCCCTCCGTCGCATTGAAGGACCAGGGGAGACCACCGATCTAGCCTATGATTACGGCTGTCCCATCCAAATCGACCCTGCCCTAACCGCCGCCCAGATCGCCATCCGCGACACCATCGCCAGTGCCTCCATCCGGAGCCTTGCAAACTTTACCATCTGGGACAAGCTGGTCGGGGAGATCCTCCCGATGTTCGGCCTGGCCATCGTGCCCATGGTCAACCGGGCCATCGTGGTAGCCCTCAACCCGCTCTACAACCAGAAGGTGTGGCGAAGCATCCCGACCAGCGACTACGAGAGCGGTGACTCTACCAAGCGATTTACCTACCCCCTGCGGGGTGTGGCCGTTTATTCCATGTTGGAATCTCCCACGGGAGTCGGGAAAGAAGCGACGATCGCCAACCCGCAGCTGGTCGGCGGCTGCTTTATTGCCGGCTCCATCCTTCCTGGTGAAGGGGTCTACCAGTTCATCCCGGCACCGATGTGGCTCAGCAACTACGCCAACGTCCTGAGCGGCAAAAGCAACCTCGACAACTTCCGCAACAACGAAGTCGGGCCGAGTGACACGGGGAAGAACCAAGCTAATAGCAGCCCCGCACCGGGCATCGGCGACATCCGTGACGCCTACAAGCAATACGCTCAGTTCGCCTATATCTCGAACAACCTGGCTGACAGCGGCGGCAGTTACGCCCTCAAGCACCGTTTCGATATCGCTCCCGGATCCATCGTGCAAGTGATGGGTCGCAAGCTGAATGGTACTGACACCCTGGCTACCAACGAGTATGGTATGGTAGCTCGCGTCAGCCACTACCTCAGTGCTGAAGGGCCGGCAGCAGGTACCTCGATCATGCTCACCAACATGCGCAGCGAGTCGGATTATGCTGATGCTCGCTTTGGGATCAGCAAGCACCCGCTCTTCACCAGTGCCTCCGTCTTCGGTGCCGGATTACACGGAGCTCCGCTGCTGTCTGAGTTCAGGAGTTACACCTAATGGCCAGTAAACTCGAAAAGGAGCTGACCGAGCCCTATACCGCCTGGAAGGCCGGTAAGTCACCGACCACCAACAAGGCGATGCTCACCGCTTTGCAGCCCTCCATCGACAAAGCAATCAATATCCACGTCCCTGGGCAGAACAACCCCCTCCTCCAGGGCCAGGCCCGTCTGATGGCTCTGCGCAGCCTCGACAACTACGACCCCAAGCAGGCAGCCCTGGGCACACACGTCATCAACACCTTGCAAGGCCTCAAGCGGCAGAACAAGAAACAAACCGATCTGATCCGCGTCCCGGAACGAGCCGCTCAACTGCACGGTGCCATCATGGGTGCCACCCGCAGTCTCCAGGAGGAGCACGGCTACGAGCCCAACGACTCGCAGATCGCCGACCACCTGGGCATCAACTTATCGCAAGTCCGCAAGATGCAGAACTTCCACCACGGCCTGTCAGAAGGATCCTTCGGGGACGACGGCATCTACAGCGAGGCAGCCGGCAAACCAATCCACTCACTCACCATCGACCTGGTAGCAGACGACCTGGGCAAGATGGACCGCCACATCCTCGACCACACGCTGGGGATCAACGGCAAGAGCGTGCTTCCCACCTCGGAGCTGGCCCGTAAGCTGAAGGTCAGCGACGGTTACATCAGTCAGCGTCGTCGTTCCATTCAGCAGATGCTCGATCGCGTCCAATACCTGAGTAAATAATGGCGGATTATGTTGACTACAGTTCTGACCTAAAAACAGCGATGGAGACGCTTCGCGCGCAGCTGCAAGCAGACGACTGGGTGCTGCCGGCCATCCAGGGAGACGTTTTCGATCCCGCCGCCTACACCAAGGCACTCAATACCAGCAATCTGAACGTCGCTACTGCCAAAGCTGTCTCCGATCCTTCCGCTCCTGGGACCTCGGGAGACATGACCGCTGGGCCACTCCAAGTCGATCTGCTGGATTCACTGCGTCGTGCGTTTCTGCACCGCCACTGTTATCCTTGGAATAGGTGTGTTGCCCTGGCCCGTGGCCGGGACATCGCCCAGGCTGACCCCCAAGGACCGCTGCAATCCCAGCTTGATTACCTGCAACAGGTCCTCAAGCAGGGTCGAGGAGAAAACCAGCAGTGACCTACGACATGACGGTCATCAACGGTATCGAGAACGTCATCGCCCGTCCCGGCATCCCTTACCAGATGACCGTGGATCTTCGAGGCAGCGGCTCGGGCTCCGTCATCTCCGGTATTCAGAAGACGATTCAGCGCTTCATCATCCTGCTCTTCACCGAGATGGGTTCGGTGCTCTTCTGGCCCAACACCGGCTGTCGCTTCATGACCGACGTCAAGCAGGGCCGTCTCCGCACCGCCGCTGACGTAAGCCAGTCTTTCGCGTCTGCTATGATAGACCTGCGACGCCAATTCGCTCTCCAGGTGCTTGATACTGACACCCTCACGGATCAGATCGACAACGTGGAGTTGCTGAGTGCCGACATCGGCGATGGTCGCGTGACGCTTTCCCTGAAATTGACCACTCTGGCCGGGGACAGCCCGGATATCCAAGTGACGTTGCCGACCCTGCCGAGGACCTCATGATCACAGCTCCCACTCTTGAGACGCTGGCACCTGATCTGGTGACCAACCTCGCTGACTCCACGGTACGGCAGATCGTGGAGTTTGATCCGCAGATCGACAGCTCCCGTGGCGCGGTGTATGACGTGCTCTCGCGTATCCACGCCCTGCTGACAGCCCAGACCACCACGCTCTACAACGAAGTCCTGGCTAACCGCAGCTTGACCCTGATCAAGAATGACCCCGCTGCGGCCGACCCCGATATGGTCACCGACATCGTGGCCAATTTCGGCATCGACCGTCTCCCCGCTGTCGCGGCCGAAGGTGAGATCAAGATCATCCGCGATAACGATACTCCCTTGGTCGTACCCGTCGGCAGCATCTTCTTCTCAGGACCGCTGCAGTTCACTACGACCACCGTCTTCTCGGCACGCAATGACCCCGGTGATATCGCCACCCCGACTGATCGGCTGATCACCAAAATTGACAACGACAGCTACGAGTTCACGATCACCATTGTTTGCTCGCAGACGGGCAGCGTCGGCATGCTTCGTGCCGGAGCCATCGTCACGCCGAATGTGGTCCCCACCGGCTTCACCTCGTCTTACGCCGCCAGCGATTTCCGCAATGGCATTGATTCCGAGACCAACGAAGATCTCATTGACAAGCTGGAAGCTGGAGTAGCCCGTCCCTCCTTCGCTTCCCGCCCTGCCATGCGTGCCCTGCTGCGTGGCGACACCACCCTATCCGATTTCGTCTGTGATTCCATCATTGGCGCCGGCGACGCCGAGATGCGACGTGATCGTCGTTTCCTGATCCCTGTGGGAGTTGGTGGGCGAGTCGATTGGTATGTGCGAACGGATGAGGTAGCCCTCAAAACACAGATCACCAAAACCGCTGTTCTCTCCGAGAAGCTGACCACCAGCGACGGCACCCCTAAAAGTGTCTGGCGTATCCTCATCACCAAAGACGATATGCCCGGCTTCTACGAGGTCGCCTCCATTCTGCCGGTCGGCTCGACCCTGGGCGGCTCCTTCGCAGTGCAGAGCCTCTCACGGGGCGTCAACATTGGCGTCGATGATCCCGACGTCAGTAACCCGGTGGATGGCCGCTATAGCCGTTACCAGACCGCGACAATCGACTTCATTGATACTGCGACCGATGTCACAGCCTTGGCGATTGGAGCCACAGCGTCCTACAACGTCGTGCTCTCCGCCATCAGCCGGATCGCCGCTATTCAGGATGGCTATGCTTCCAACAAGCTGGTGGACCATCCTGGGGCGGACTGCCTGGTGCGGGCTCCCTTCCCCTGCTGGGTCAGCGTCGATCTCTCGCTCACCCGTCAGGACACCGATCCGCTCTTTGACAACGGAGCCATCCAGGACGCTGTGGCCCGTGTAATCAACCGGACTAACTTCATCGGGAAGCTCTACGTCAGCGACATCATCAACGCGGTCTATTCGGTGATCGGCACGAACGGTAAAGTGGCACGAGCCTCAGCACGAGGACGGTTAGTCGATAACCAGGACAACACCCTCCTGTTTGACTCGGCGACGTTGATCGACATTCCCTACTTGCCGCTGCAGGGCATCAGCTACCGTACCGTGCAGTTCTTCTCGTCGATTGACGACATCTCCATCACCGCCACCAACAGCATCCCCGTATCGAGATAGCAATGGTCTACCCCGAGCAGCTGGATCTTCCGGATGAGGTGCTGACGGCCCTGGGGTCGTTCTGGTCGAACACGGACCGTGATCCGCTGACGAAGAACCTGATCAGTGCCCGTCTGCTGCAGGACCGGCACGCCCTGGGACTCCTCGACGACTACCGCAACAGCTTCAGCCGACAGAAGTGCCCTCTCCTCATGAAGCAGGAAGCCCTGCTTGTTCGACTGCGTGAGTCAGACCGCTCTACAGCCGATTCCCTATATCGTTTCGATGACCCCAACCTTTTCTTCGATGGCAGTTTCAACTACGGTCAATTCAACAAAAACGTCTTCAGTTGGTCCCTGCCGGACGGCCTGATTGATGTCGCTTTGATCATAGACAGATTGGATGGATCCACGATCAGCTGGTTTGGCGGTGTGGACTACAACATCGTCAATAGTAAGCTGATTTTCGCTAAAAACCCGTTCAACGAGCCCGGTGCTCCTGTCAATGACATCATCGACGCCGGCGTGGTGGTCGATCGCGAACTCTGGGTCTGGTTCTGGGGCTGCCGCTCCGAGCTGCACTACCTTTACAACTTCTACGGCTACGCTGTGGGGCTGCCCACTGTCTCGACTCCCACTGCTCGCCGTGCCGTCAATGGTGTCTACGACGCCATCACAAAAACCAACACGATCAGTAACACGATCGCCTTGCTGTCGGCCATCACTGACAGCGGCTTTGCGATCCGTGACGGCGAAGTGGTGGAAAACGTCTTCTACAGCGCCACCGAACTGACCATTGTCACCTCAGATCAGGTTTACCGAGGCAACGACAGTGCGACAGCAACGGTCGCAGTCGGGGACGTGCTGCGGTCCGGTCAATCCCTGACCAGTGCGGTAATCGTTAATCGATTGAACCATGGTTTCATAGACAGCGTGTTCCCCTATCTGGAGATTCAACCAGAGTGGCTTGATATCAGTAGTCCGCCTCTCCTGGTCGGTGAAACCTCAGTACCGGTGCGTACCACGGTCAACACCGACACGGGCTTCCTGGAGGTGGAGTTCGATCTCAGCGCTAATGATGACGTCTTCTGGGCCGAAGTACGCAAGCGGGAAGTAGCCCAGGGGATCAGCCTGGCCAAGATGATGCTCGGATTGACAGTCGATGATCCTGAGCCGGCTGCTGGTATGCTCCCTGCTACCATTTCGCCGCTGCGCTGGGTGATGGATAACTTTCTGCGGAACGCCATCGCCGTAACCATCTTCACCGGTCAGCTGGGCAAGAACTCTCTCCCGCTCACCAATCTGAGCCGGTTGCGGCATGTCAGTGCCCCGCACATCTGGTACATTGTTCAAATCATTTGCGACGTCAACTTCGATGGTTACACCATCCCCGAGCCTGACGTCAGCACCATGGATTTCGTTGAAGTATCCTTGACGCCCTGGGTCTCCGAAGAACCTGACGTCACGATCGAGAACACAGGAGTGGATTGCAGATGATCACCGCTATCATGGCTGAAGGTGCCCGCATCCTGGCGAACATGATGATTCCCGGCAACGAGAAGTTCATCCCCCGCGAGATGTACGTTGAGTTCAAAAACGTCGTCTCCCCCAGTGACGCAGTCACCGTGCCCAGCTTTGCGTTCACGGACGGCGTGGACTACTATGCCGGCCTGTCTGACCCGTTGGACTACCTGCGGGTGCCGCTGGGTTTCCTGGCCCCTTCCGCCAGCGACGATGACTACGTCGACAACATTCTGTCGATGATTGGTAACCCCGGTGACGGCGGTCAAACAGTCGGCGTGAACGGTCTCAGCTTCAGCAGTGGTTCCAACTCCAAGATCTACGGCGGAGCCGTGGTCGCCATCCTCAACCCGAATGACCGTTCCCAGGATCTGCAGCTCTGTCGCTTCTACATGCAGGGTGCTGAGCAGTTCCTCTTCTCACCAGGCAGCCAGAAGCTGATCGTGGTGCGTTTGCCGTTCCTGTCTCCTGACGCCTAAGTTCGGTTAAGATGGAGAAGTGCAAGGAGGCACTACATGAGCACGGCACGGTTGATCGTCGATGGTGAGCCAGTACGCGCAGGAGTCGCCAATCGCCCGCTGGGTGATCTGCAGCGACAAATCGATGACCTGCGTACGCTCCTGAACTCCCTGTCAGCCGGACGCCAACTCATCATTTCGGATGTGGCCCTGTCCAGTGATTGCGTCGTGGGTCAGCCCGTCTCCTGGGATGAGGGTGCTCTCAACTATCGGCCCGCCCTGGCTGTCGCCAGCCAATCGAGCGGCTACCTTCGCCTGGACCCCCTGGCCAAGGTGATCGGCGTTGTCCGTGCCAAGACCGGCTCCCTGCGTGGCGACCTGACCATCTTCGGCGTCGACACCATCGACTTGACCGCCAGCACCGGTTCCGTCACTCCTGCGGATGGTGATTACTTCCTGTCCGCCGTCACCCCCGGCAAGCTGATTACCGGCACCCCTTCGGTCTCCATTCGTGTCCTGTCGATCTTCAACGGCAAAATTGTCGTAGACCCGTGGCGGCCTGACCTTCTCGAATCACACACTCACCTGAAGTTCGATCTCTTCTGCAAACCCGCCGGCACCGTGACTCCCCCCGGCTCCGGAGTACGACACACGATCGGCAGCCCCGATAACACACAGACGGGCTGGCTGCCCGCCGGCAACAGCATCTTCGCCGGTAACGCGCCGGCAGGAGCCGTCTGGGGGTACAACCTCACCAAGCATCCTCAACTGGCAGCGGTGTGGCCTCCGCTGGATCTGGCGTCGGTTGATCTCGTCTGGGATAAGGGCCTCAGCCCGATCTACAGTGGCATGTCGGTTGCCCAGGGCCACAACGGTGCCTGCATCATCGACAAGAACGGCCTCTGGTGGATGAGCGACTGTTACCAGGATGTCCCCTGGCCGTATGACTACCCTGCCACTCCTCCGACCGATGGCGACACGCCGGAGTGCCCGCGTAATGTCTACATGAGCCTCAAGCTCTATTTCACTCGTCTGCGGTTCAGCACTGAGACCTCGGTCGTCACCAGCCTGCGCAGCCTCGACACCAGGCTCAAAGTGATCTGTGCCAGCGACACGACCAAAACAGCTACGGTGGGCGATCTCCTCCTCAATCTCGACTTTGCCCTGTCCACCCTGGCAGGGAACACTCGCGGCTCCCTGGCTCTCAAGGAACTCACCGAAGACGGCAAGTTCACCCAGGGCCGTGTCACCGAGGGTATCTACGCCACCTCTGACACCATCCTCCTGACCAGCGATCAGACACCCATCCACCTAGTCGATGGGGACAGCTCGACGCCACTGGTGTACCAGGGCCTGGTGGGCATCTCGGCTGTACCTGAGAGCCTGATTGAGCTGACGGCGGAGTTCGTCCGCCTCAATGGCGCCGAAGATAACATCTACCAGGACATCCCTTACGTCAGCTTCCCCAAGGGACAAGCCTCCTCAATTCGTGTCTCTTTCCGTGTACCGGCCTCGGCCATCATCTCAGCAACACTGAAGATGAAGCTCCGCCTCTTTGGCCCCGTAGCGGGTACCTTGCCAGCCATGACCGCCACCGCTCGGCGTATCCCGGTCAACCCGACCACACCAGCCTCGGTGCCCGGCACAGGAGCCGAGTTCAGCGTTACTGTCAACACCGCTGTTACCTTCACCGGTACTAACCAATACGTGGACATTGAAGCCACGCCGTTCGACGTGGCTGCCGGCGACACCGTGCTCTTTAGCATCGGGCGTGGGGCTTCCGATAGTTACAACAGCAACATTGGCCTCCTCGCCATCAGCTCGCAACTGGTTAATAGCTAGGGTCCACTATGCCGCTCGGCCTGACTAATCTTGAATGGCGGAACCTCAACGAGGGCCGCAGGTATCCCCTGGCTGACAGCGCCGGCGGGAGTGACCTGACCGGCCTTTTCCTTCTACCTAATAGTTTCCTGGTCGCCATCGATCTCCCGGTGCATGCCGCCATGACGGTCGACCCGGCACGCTTCTTCCTTTACAAGCTGGGCGTCTACGGCACTGGTTACTCGGTCACCATTGGCTACAGCCCCTCCAGTGGTGGTCCCACCGTTCCAGTTGCTTCTGCCCTCATCGACAAGCAAACGCTGACTCCCGGCCGTACGTACGCCCTGTCTGGCATCGAGCCCTTCGATGACACCTCCGGCAAGCTGACCATCGGCAAGACCGATGACATTGATTTCCAGCCCAGCGGCTACTTCGAGTTCTCTTTCAACGAAGGCCAACTGGATCCGGATACCGTCCGCCCCCTGCTACAGAGCATGATCTCGTTCACCGTAGTCAACGGGCAACAGGAGAGCGCTCGAATCTACGGTGACGCGGTGTTCACGGACGGCATCGGTACCCAGTGGGTTGCTACTCAAATCGCCGGCCAACCAACCCTCCTGCAGCTCAACGCCTCCACCGATCTCAACTTTGCTGAAGACTGCGTCTGCAGCGGCGACGTCACCCAGGCCACGCCAATCCGCTTTATCAACGACATCCCTGGGGACAATGAAGGAAACTACAATCTTCTCGGCACCGCTTGCGTCACCCTGACGCCGGCCACCAACGGCCTGATCATCAGGAACCCCTGTACCGAGCCCTGTGCCACCTGTTCCGACTTGGAAGCGATCACCGCTGACCTTCAGCGTCTCCTGGCCCAGGCAGCCATCGTGGAAGGCTTCGGCTCCGTGCTGCAAGCCAACAACGCTGTGTTCCAGTCGACCGTGTTGGGTGCTCGTCTCTCCGACCGTGGATGCGTCACAGGGGGTGGGTGATGCCGTCGTTTGACGCTGATCATCTACCTCGTATCTCCGTGGATCAGGCCCCCAAGACGGGACACAATTACCCGTTTGTGGGATCTTCTGATCTCAGCGGCATTATCCATGATCTCTACCTGGCCTACGGCCCAGCTGACATCAACACACCAGCGGACTACAACGTCGCGCGGTTTGCCTATCCGCTTCGCATCACTAAGCTGCAGCTCCCCGAAGTCGTCGATGATTTGACCTGGGAAGAGATCTCTCTGCTGTGGGAGACCTGGGACACGGACTGGGAGGATTCGCTCTCGGGGCCTGTCACCCGTGTTGCTCCGATCATCAAGGATGCTAACAACGTCACCGTCTTCGACCCCGTAGCCGAGAGTGCCCGCTACCACGTCGTTCCCTGGGGTGCTGACCGTCTGGTCATGGAATGGCTGACCGCCGACAAGGTCTTGCGTCTGGTAGTCACCAGCAGCGGCATTGCTCTCTACGAGGATGCCTACGTTCCCACGGCCGCGATCCTCGACCCGCGTACCTACACCCAAGTCAATGGCGGCATCCACAGCGTCTTCGGCGGCGGCATCTATACCGCTCCTACGTTCAAGATCGTCGCCGGTTACAACATCCGCATCGACGTTTCCGACACTGTTGTCACAGAAGGGACCAGACGGTCTACGACACTCGCTTTCAACGCCGTTGCCGGCGCCGGCCTGGGTAAGACCCCCGGTTGCGACGGCACCGTCGATTACCTGACCACGATCAACAAACAGGCACCTGACGCCTCGGGCCGATTCTTCCTCTCTACCGATGACTGTTACCGCCTCCAGGTGCCTGTCTCCATCTCCGCCGGCTCAGCACATACGACTCCCAACGCACTAGCCATCTACAGTGCCTGCGACCAGGTCTGCCCGCCTGTGTTTTACGTCAATACCTACAAGGCCGTCTCACGACTCTGGGATCGCTGGCAGGACATCGCCAACACGCTCAAGGAAGCACGAGACGATTATCACTCCAGTGTCGAGCGCTGGTTGGCAGAGCGAGATTGTCGACGCAATAACCCCGCCAAGCTCATGGTCACCCAGGAGCCTAATTGCCGTGTGGCTGTCAGCGGCATCTACTGCAATGCTGGCAAGAAGTGTCTCATTCCGCTGGAGATGCGATTTAAGTTCGAGATGATCGGTGGCTCCCCCAGCTCCACGCCAACGCTGTGCGGTCCAGCGTTCCGTTATAACTCCAGCCTGGCGATCGAAGAATCTGTTCCACTCAATGGAGCCTGGCCCCTCTTCTACACCAAGTTCGACTATGCCGATCCTCAGACCAGCAGCTCGGTTCGCTTCCGTTTGTGCATCCCTGGTTGCAGCGGCAAACAGGTTAAGGTTACTATGACCGTCCACTCGCCGACAGTCGGGGATGCCGAGGAGTCTGTGATCCTGGGTGGACCGAGCAATGGTAGTCTCTACGACACACGTGCTAGCCTGAACCAGACGGTTCCTCTGAACTCTTCCCCTCCTGTCACCGGAGGCGTTTGCAGCTGCTAACCTATGCCCACTACATCCCACGAACATTGGTACGACCAGACCACCGACAACGGCTACCCGTTGAGCGATCTGGCGACGCGCGTGGACGACGCCGGACAAGTGCTGCAATCCGGCATCATTATCGACGCTAAGATCAAGTTCCCTGATAGCCTGGGTAGCGATCTTTACTTCTCGGCACTGACCAGCGGCCCCGGCATGTGCACGGTGATGATCAACGCTTGCAGTGATCCCTCAACGCCTGGCGTTCCCGTTGCTGCCGCCACTCTCGTCAAGAAGAGCGACCGCATGATGGTTCGACTCACCCCTCTCGTCAAAGGGGTGGGTGGTTGGATTGTCTTCGGTCCCGTGGTCATCGACGATGCCCTGGTTTCACACCGCTTCAGCACGCCATCTCAGTCGATCCTGTCGCGCAGGGCTGCTTCCAGCTATGAGGCTCTCCCGGTGTCGTCCATGAAGGGTGATCAGGCGGGAGACGCCCTAACCGGCATCGTCAATTTGGTTGGCCAGGCTCCCTTCACGATCGCCAAGGAAGTTCGCACCATCAATGGCAAGCCACGCAACTGCATCGTCATGAGTCTCTCAGACGGTCAAGGTGACGAGTTCAGTACCGCTACGACGCCGATCATCCAAACCTACCTGGGGCCGTGCGACACCCGTCCTGAGAGTAATACCTGTCCTGACCCGCAACCCATCGAGAGCATTTCCCAGGTGCAGCCTAGCTGTGCTGGGCAGATCATCCTGGACTTCCAGGGCTGCGCCTCAGTCACCCGCTACACCGATGGTCACGGCTTTGTCCTCAACTGCTCCATGCCACGGCAGGCCGTCTGTTCCGCTCCGCAGATCGCCGACTCGGACGGCAAGCTACCCAACGAGTACCAACCGGTCATCATCACCGGCACCACGACCACCACGACAGGGAGTACCCAGCCTCCGGACGGCACTACCCCTGGTACGATTACGCTGCCTTTTGAGGTGTGCTTCCGTGCCGGCACTGCTCCCAACTTTGCCGCCATCGAAGGGAGCTTCAGCTTTACCTCTGCTTTCGGCAGCGACCCGAACGCCGATGGCTATTGCACTGCTTTCAGTGATCTGGGTCAAGCTCTCCAGGCTGAGGACATCTTCGACACCAATCTGGCCGGTTGGGTCGGCACGGACATGAAGACGGTCGACCGCTACACACTCTGCCATTTGAAGCTGGTACCAGGCGACATCGGTGCCCAGCGTAACGGCGGGCTCATGATCAACTACCGCTTCTCGGGTGGTACTCCCCGTTATTTCCTGATCTTGATCGATTACCCGACACAGAACCTGCTCATCCGATACTACAACGGCTTCACGCTGGTCACCATCGCCCAGACCGAAATGGTCGTCACGATGGGAGACTGGTATTCAGTCTCTGTGACGACAGTGGATGAGGGCAACCTGGGCGTTAGGCTTAATGCCAACGCCACCAACCTCGACGAAGGCGGTTCCTGGGATTTGAGCTCCTTCAACCTGCTCTACTATCGACCCTCGGACGGCATCGACGGCATCGCCGCTTACAACAGCCAGACGGTCTTCTCACACTTCCACCATGAGGCCGTCTAATGCAAAGCACCCGTACCGGCTATCTGGAATACCAGAAAGAAAAAGACCTCTCCGCCTATCCGTTCTCGTCACGGGCCACACTGCGGAACGCTGCAGGCGATGTCCTCATCGACAACACCTTCATCGACTTGGTGCTCTACCCGATCGGCATCGACAATGGTGCCTACCTGTCTCAGGTGGAGATCTCAGCCGACACCGTGATCCTTCGCTTCGGAGACGACTCCGAGGAAATCAGGGCACTAGCCACCTTTGACGTCATCTCGCCTCCGAGTGTCGTTCCTATCGTCGACCTCTTCGGGATGCCGGCAGGAATGATCCTGAGCGACCCGATCCGCCTGAACGCCTTCCGCTCCTGGTCGGTAGGGCTGCATAAGTTTGATCCCGCCGGCACCGAGCTGGTGGCCTCAGCGGTTATCCCACAGCCCCAGGTAGGCGTACGGGCCATTGCCGATACCGCCGGTAATACGGCAGCCGGCGAAGTGTGGCTGATCGGAGAGAACGGTGTCATCTTAGAGCTAGATCAGACCAGCGAGTCGAGCTATTCGATCACGGTTAACGTCACGGGCGATCCGCTCTTTAAGAGAAACCTGTGTGCTCCGGAGAGCCAGTTCAATGGTGTTAAGTACCTGCAATCTCTGCTGGTGAAGTACCCCGGCGGTTCCTTCACCGTGACACCAAATCAATACGGCATGGTTGGCATGTCGATCGATAACAGCCTGGCTTCTGACACGCCGCTGGCCCTCCTCGCCAGCACCGAGTCACTCGACTTGTCCATTGTTGGCGGTCGCCAGAGGTTCACACCATGATTTTCCCGGCCTGGAACAACCTGAACGAGAAGAGGCATTATCCCCTGCTGCAGTCCGCTGCGGGGCTGCCGCTGCCTGTGCTGGTCGATGCTGAGTTCCTTCTTCTGCCGCAGAGCGAGTTCGTCGTTGGTGAACACAACATCTGGCTGGACAGTGTCGAAGACTCGTCGGGCACTTTGATCTTCCACTTCAAGTGCGATGCTCCCGTTTTTGTGCGCAACGACCTGGGCCTGGACATCGCTCTGGATCGCACCTCCACGAAGTACACCGTCTTCAACGGCGTCGTAGCAGCCGACGGCAGCGATCCGGCGATCCCGTGCACGCCTGATCTCTGGACAGGAGCTATCACCATCGGCGACCTGACCGCTCTGGATGGCATCCTGGCTACCGACGACACATTGACCCTCACTGACAACTTTGTGGAACAGGCGACCATCCAGTCTTTGGCTGATTCCTACGTTCAATCCATCACCGTCGCCAACAAGGATCGCACCCTCTCCCAGGCCCCACCAGGCTGCCCGCTCTTCGACTGGAGCGGTAGGCCTTCTTACTGGATCCTGGGAAGCTGCATGGTGGGCGACTTCACGTTCCTCCCCGGTTATCGCGTTCGCGTTCAACAGAGCGACAGCAGCAACACCATCCAGCTTTCCATCTCCGTACGAGCCGGTGATCCGGTGCCGTGCGGCGAGCTGCAGCTTTCTCCGGATGAGGTGGCCCCTGCCTGGTCGACCTTCCTCGACGGAAGCATTGCCTGCCAACAGACAATCCGCAGTATCGGTGGCGGCAGCGGCCCCGATCTGATCCTCTCCAGCCGCCAAGGGATTGCGATAACTACCGTGGCAGCGGAAAATCGGGTAATCATCAACGTCAACTTCACGGGCCTGATCGTCTGTCCTACTGAGGTCGAGTTCGTCTAGCTATGAGTAATGTGTTCGACACAACCCGGTGCGGTTATCCGCCTGTCACCCCGATTCCACCGGGTGGCATGTTGCCGGACACTGATGTCGATACGCCTCCGCTGGACATCCCTGACTGCCTCGATAACGTGCTCGTGCCGATGGACATTGAGGCTCCCTGCCCCACCTTCATCGACAGCATCGTGCCTGTCCGATACCGCATCGGTGATGAGCCTGTCGGCCTGCAACTCTCTACTGATCGTGTCCCCGGTAATAGTTGCGTTCTGACCATCGGCGGCGAGCTGGTGCTCCCGCCGGCGCTGTGTCCGACGATCCAGACGCATACCAGCATCACCCAGGTCGAACCACCTAACCCACCGGCCTTCACCCTGACCGGTGGCACCGCCCAGGACGCTGATGGCAACTGCGTCATCACCATCATCGGGGCCATTCAGATACCCTGCGCTGATATCACGATTAACGCCACCTCGGTGCAGCCCGACATTGTCACCCTGACCAAGTCGGGGACGCCTTGTGCTCCTGTCTTTGACTTTGATTTCGATTTCACTGATCTCATCGTCGATCCGCAGATTCAACCCGTGGTCACTGACTTCTGCGTTAATTCCGAGGGAGCACTTCAAAGCGCCCTGGTCTCCTACATTGAGTGGCCCAGCGGCGACGTCAAGGCCGAGGTGTGGCGGTCATCGTTCGTCGAGTGCGACATGATCCAGTGCTACCTCAAGCCGGTGGACCTGGGCCTCTACAATACCGGCTGCGACGCCTCCAACGTCGTGCTCGGCGATCCCTGTAACAATGACGCCAACTGGACTATCTCCGGTTCACCGGCTAAGTCGATGGATTCGGCGGCCTACCCCTCACCGCCGTGGATGCTACCAGGTAACAATGCCCGCTGGATCGCCAAGGATTGCGCCGGCACCGTGTCAGCGGGCGTCTCCACGACCTACACTTTCCATCTGGACTTCACCATCCCAGGAACAGTTAGCAGCCCTGCTGACTTGCTCCTGGAGTTCCGTTTCATCTGTGACAACTACTGCACCGCTGTCCGCATCAACGGCACCTCGGTGGGGGTGGCCGGCCTGACCGACATCGGGCCTTATGACGCTAACCTGTTCATGCTGGGCGGCCCACCACGGCTCTACAACATCACTGGACCGTTTGTCTCGGGTGCCAACACCATTGAGTTCGACATCCTCTCCCTGCCGATTCCTCCCTCCACGCCGAGCGGCTGGCTGGGCATGTGGCTGGAATGGGCCGGCGTCTCCTCCGCTTGCGGTCAGACGGTCGGCAGCGATACCACGACCACAACCACCACGACGACCACCACGACCAGTACCGGCACGGGAACCACCTCCTCGACTTCCACGACCCATACTTACACGTTCTCCGATACCTTCTCGACCTCCTCAACGACCACCACGACCACCACGACCACGACAGGAGATACCAGCACCGACACGACCACCACCGCCACCCTGACAACCACCTCTTACACCGATACCAGCAGCACCTCGGACACCAGCACCGATACGGGTACCGACACCACCTTTAGCGACACCTCGACCGACACCACTACCACGACCACCACGGACACCAGCACCGATACGACCACCACCGCCACCGGTGATGTCACGACCACCACGACCACCACGACCACGACAAGCACAGACACCGGATCCACTACGGTTACCGCCACCTTCACCACGACAACCACCACCATCACGGAAACTACCACCACCTCCACGACCACCACTACCACCACAACCACCTCAACCACCACCGTCACCTTCCACTCTTCGACGGCGTTCACGTTCGCATCGTCAACTGGTGGCGCCTAGTTCAATTGACACCCCCACCAGCTCCTGTAGACTACAGCCGACACACGGATGGAGTCGACAATGCGGAAGAATACGCTCACGGTGGGCATGGCTGTCCACACAGATTACGACGGCCTCTGGGCTACGCTCACTACGACACGATTATTCCAGAAGAAGTGGGTGGACCAGCTCCTGGTGATCGACAACACCAAGCGACCCGCCGAAGCCCAACTCAACTTTGAACTCTGCAACAAGATGATGCGGGACACGCCCGGCATGAACGTCCGCTACATCCATTCCAAGCAAGATGGCACAGCCAGGCCCCGTAACCTGGTCTTTCAGGAATCAGCCTCAGACTACACCCTGTGCGTGGACTCCCACGTCATCCTGCACCCTGGGGCCTGCGAGGCGATCCACGAGTACATCGAGACCTTCCCGGATAACAAGGATCTGCTGCACGGCCCGCTCTGCTACGACGACACCGAACAGGTGCTGGCTACCCACATGGAGCCGCAGTGGGGCACTGACGTCATGCTGGGGACCTGGCACACGACCTTCCAGGAGGATAAGTGGCTGGAGATTCCGGCCCACGGCATGGGCCTGTTCGGCATGCGTACCAAAGACTGGGTCGGTTTCAACGACAACTTCCGGAACTTCGGCGGTGAAGAAGTCTACACCCACGCCAAAGTACGACAGCGTGGCGGTCGCTGTGTCTGCATCAAGGGTCTGAAATGGCAACACCGCTTCACCCATATTCGCGGTAAAGGTTTTGAGTCACCGGCCTGGCGGATGATGGCTAACTACATCATTGGCCGCGTGGAGCTCGGCCTTCGATGGGATGACGTGCTCATCCATTTCCGTGACCATAAAGGGCAAAGCGAGGACGACATTGAAGAGGCGCTTGCTGCTGCTCGCAAGGTCTACCCCGACCTGCCCAAGCCCGACGAAGGCAACGATCTGGTCATGTACTCGGCGGTGCAGAAGAAAGAGATCATCGTTCGCCAGGACAAGAAGTTCATCAACTTCGCCAACGTCGACGGCTACGATCAGCACAACAGCATCCTGCCGGTGATTCACCCGCCGCAAAATACGTATTTTGGAATCCCTGATCTTCGCGAGAGCGCAGATCTCAACTTCAGGAAATCGGTAGATGTAGAAAATGATGCTCAGTTCCTTGCATCAATCAGCAAAGAAGCAATCGATCACATGGTGCAGCACATACCAGCGGCCATAGTAGCCACGGCCTCTGCTGAGACCAGCACCGAGTGTGACACTCAAACCTCGACCACCACCTATACCGAGACGCAGACTCTGCCCCCACCTCCTCCTAAACCTCCGGAGAAGAAACCCTTGGCCAAGCTCTCCGCTCACCCCGTGGCCCTCTCCGCTGCTCCCCAGATCCCACCCAAGGTCACCGCCATCTGCATGACCTTCGGGCGGGCCGGCACCAAGTATCAGCGACTCCTGGAAGAGTCGATTCAGTCGTTCCTGCTGCAATCGTGGCCACACAAGGAACTGATCATCATCAACGATGCTCGCGGCTCGGAGCTGAAATGCGGAGCCCATAACGTCCAGATCATTAACCTGCCCAAACGCTGCCTCTCCCTGGGAGAGAAGTTCGCCATCGGCATGTCGATGGCTGAGGAATACGTGGCTGTCTGGGACGACGATGATATCAGCCTCCCCGGTCGACTGGACCAGGCCATGAGTGCCCTTCAGAAAGACCCCACCTGCTTCATGTACAACTCACAGCGCTACTGGTTCTGGCCAGTCGGTGTGAAGGGCGAGACAACCTACGAGGGGATTGTTGATCCCAAGAACTTCGGATACGGCCTGATGACATCGGTCTTCAAGCGGAGTGTGGCAGTCGAGCACCGGCTCATTGAGCCAACCACGGGGGACTACGATAAGATCTTCATGGAGAAGGTCGCCCGTCTGGGTCTCCCGGTGTTGCGACCCGCCCTGGAGCCGTCTGCCTGGCAATACATTTACCGCTGGGGCGTTAGCGCCTACCACGCCTCCTCGTCAGCCGACTTGAACGCCAAGTACGTAGAGGCCGGCACCGCTGCGCTGCCCACTGGAACCTATCACCTTAACCCACACTGGAAGCACCCCTATGATGCCTTTGTCCAGAAGGCTATCGTCGCTCTAGCTAAGAAGGGAACCGTGACCGATGTCATTGAATACGTCTGAGAAGCCCGTACTACGCCAGTTCACTGCGATCGCGCAAACCAACCTCGATAATGCCGAGAGCCCTCTCGGGCCTAACGTGCAGACAGTGAACTGCACGATCAAGATCGTCGACGCCAGGACGAAGGAGGCCATCAAGTTTGATCCCAAGACTATGATGATTCATCCATCAGGAGGTAGAATACAAATTAAGGGAGTCATCTCCCGCGATGGCACCGGCAAAGGAATGCCGGCCGATATTCCGGACCTGGAACCAGAGTAAGGGATTACTATGTCAGTCACGATCGATCTCCAGCGGTACGGGCTGACACGTGTTGACTCTGCGGATCTGGATGTGTTCCGGCTCCGCCTGGTGACAGCCAATCCGGTAGGTATCGACCCCAACATCTTCGTCTTCATCCGCCAGCCCCTGGCCCTGGGAAGTGAAGATCAGGTGAATAAGTTCACTAATGTTGCCTCCGTCGCTGACATGGCGGAGTACCCTGTCGACGACCCCAACGTCGACAATGAGTTCCCCTTCTTTCGCTCCAACGAAGTCATTCTCGACTTCCGCTCGTCAGCCGACTACGAGTACGGTCTGGATGAAATTCGCGCACGTGTAGAGCAATTACTAGCCGCCACGGCCCGGCTGAGCAGTCTGACCAGCATGGAAACCTATAACCTAACCTCGTGAGGCAGGCATGATTGAACGCTTCCTTGACGACCCTATGTGCCGCCTGCTCATCACCGATGTCAGGTTCCTGACCCGCTTCCCGATCCTGAATAACTACAGGGATCAGCTGCGTACGGCCGATAGTGCGCTTACCGCAGGTGACTGCATGTCGTGCCGAAACGTAGTCAAACAGGCAGACATCTTCGCCAGCGTCAGGAGCAGGGTGAACAGTATGTCGTCCTTAGACAAGCGAGATATCATCGGTCTCCTGGGTGTTGACAAGCTGACGATCCCGCTGGGGTCAATCAACAAAATCATTGCTCGCCAGCCAGCCGGCTAACCGCAGTGAACGTATGATGCCTCTGAGGGGTCACAAAGATCCTGGCTAAATTGGAGCCGGATTTGCGTCATAAGAGATGAACGGTGTATAGCTCGCACTGATCTCTTACCCTCTGGAGTGCCCAACATGCCTGCCACCAAAGAACAAGTCCGAGATCTCTTCCTTCAACATGAAGGCGAGACAGTGTTACGTGAAGTGCGCGGACAAGGGAAACGGATTGCTCGTCGGGTCGACCTCGACAATCCAATCCTGGCCGCTGACTTCCTCTGCAGCGGTGCAGAGAACCTCGAAATCCACGGCAATGCCGTCACTGCCATCCGCAGTGAGTTCAACGTCACCTATTTCCTATAAGGGGCACGCGATCTGCTGTATTCAGCAGCATCAGCGACCACCTGCAGAAATCGTGCTGTGATCGCTCCTTCGCAAGTGCGACCGCAAGGTCCACTTGCATAACCCTCGGTAATGGTTATCCTTACCGAGGGTTTTTCCTTTAGCCGTTGACCAAACCGCAGGAGTGCAGCATGAAAGTTATCGACGAGAAGAGCCAGACCATTGATCCCATCAGCGTCATGGTCTTCTCCGACATGGGGTTCGACAAAGGTCAAAAGAACTTGGCCATCAGCGATCTCCTGCAGGGTCAGGCTCGTAGCTTCGCGGACAAATGGCTCAAGGCCAAGGGCATCCGTGGAGCCGCGATCATCAAGTCCGCTCATCCCTTTCCCGTAAACGCCGCCTATGAGCACACCGAAGACGAAGATACTGAAGACAAGGTGGCCATTGGCTACATGATGGAGGTTCGCTTCGCTGCATGACCGAGACACAACTCGCCTCGCTGTTCCCGCTTCTTTCACCGTCTTTCGTTATTGCGACCCACAAGGAAGCGATGGCCAAAGACGGTTCCATTTCACCCGCCGTCATCTGGCGTCTGGGTATCCACGAATGGTTCACCCACTTGGGCTTTGTTGCCGAGCCCATGATCTTTCGCTGCATCGATCTGATCGTTCAAGGCTTCACGCATGACGATGAGCTGGCCATCGCTCTCATTGACCACAAAGTCGTGGTGATCGGCTCGCTCTCCATTGCCGCCATCAAGCGAACCTGGGTTAAGCCCCTCTTCTTCGACTTGTCCAGAGGTGATACGTTCGATGGTGATCTCCACGACATCAGCGTGAACATGGAAACTAGCTTCACCCTCCACACCACGCCCATGATGAAACGCCTCAACAAGCAAAAGGATGAAACCCTTGCGAACTCCAAAACAAGCTAAACCTCTGAAAGTGCATGGTGGTAAGTTCTATCTGAAGAACATCATCAAGCAACTTGCCGCCCCACACCGCATCCGCGTCTTCGCTTGTGTCGGTGGCTGGGCCGAGGGTTGGGACTGGATCGAGGACAACGGCAAGGTTGGCGAGATCATCAACGATCTCGACGGCTGGATCACCAACTTCTATGAGGTGCTGGCTAACCCCAAGCTCTCCGACAAGTTAATCCGGATGCTCCGTGCTACCCCCTTCAGCGAGGAACAATGGAGAGCTTCGCACAATACCGTTGAATCGAACCGACTCGAAATCCTCGATAAGACCGCAGCTGCCTACCACTACTTCCTGGCGATGCGTCTCTCCATGAGCGGTCGCGGTGACAGCTTTGCCCCAGCTTCCTTCTGTCGCCTCCGTAACGGCATGCTGGAGCAGGCCTCGGCACTCTTTGGCGCCGTGGAGGGTTTGCCCCAGGCTTCGGTGCGATTACGACACGTGATGATCCGAAAACTCCACGTCACCAAACTGATCAAGTCGATGGACAAGCCTGGTGTGTGGTTCTACATCGATCCGCCCTACTTCCCCGACACTCGCGTCAGTCCCGACGTCTATCGCGTGGAAATGAATGGTCCTGAGCACGTTGAAATGCTCAAGGCTTTGGGTAATCTTAAACACGCCAAGTTCCTGCTCAGTGGCTATGACTGCCCTGAGTACCAGCAAGCCAAGAAGCTCTACAAATGGAAGTCCATCAGCATCGGCCGGCCTAACGCCTCCTCCAAGAAACGGGAGAAGGAAGAGAAGCTGGAGACGTTCTGGGCAAACTACGAGCTCCCTAAGCTACGATAGAGTCAGTCCCAAGGATGGAACCATGCAACCAGCAGTCACCGGCTCCGGCGTCCGTAGTCTCCCTCAAGCCAACGATGTCATTGAACGACTCCTGGTTGATGACGAGACCTTCGGTACCACCATGCTTGCCATCGTGGTCGATCGCTTCGGCCCGCAACGCGAAACCGACGAAGCCCTCGACTGCCTGACCTGGTCACCCGCCACGCTCCGTGCCGAGCTGGAACGCGTCTTCAAGGTGGAACCATCCGCCGGCAACATTGACCGGCTGATGACGGCCATCGACATCGTGACCAGCGATGCCTTCTGGAACGACATCTCCGCCTTCATCCGTGGCTGCAACGCCTTCTCCGGAAGCGAAGCTAACTTCACTGACTTCGACCCTGCCGACGTCATGGAGTGCGCTTGGGGAGTCGCGGAGGCCACGCTGCTGTGGCCCGATCACGAGGAAGATCCCGCCTTCCCCTCCGAGATCGTTCGCGCCTACGTGGTGAACCAACTCAAAATGGAGGGCTTCTCCCGCCCGCCCTCCATCCTGACTGAGTTCGTTCTCCCCGGTGATCTGATAGAGTCAGTGCAGGATATGGGCGACCCCGACATCACGCTCGGCATGGCCAAGAGCAATGACGCCAAGGCCTCCGAAGTGGATGATCATTTACGCCAGGAAATCGATCGACTCCTTTCCCAGCTGGAGTCACTCCCTATGAAAACAGGCAACACCCAAAAGCTGGCTGCGTCACTTAAACGAGGAATAGGACATGCTCCTGTCTCTAGCCGTTAGATCACTATTCAAACCAACACCCAGCGTTCTCGTCGAAGTGGATGGCTGGGGACCCATCCTGATGCCCATCCAGGCCGGCCGTCGTAAAACCGTGCCCGACGATGAAGACGAGGACGAAGATCTCGACGATGAGGAGGATGAGGACGAGGACGAAGATCTCGATGAACTCGACGACGATGATTTCGACGACGAGGACTTCGAGGACGAGGGCCTCGACGAAGAAGATGACTTCGACGATGAGGATGACGAGGACGACGAGGACGACCTCGACGATGACTTCGATGACGAGGACATTGATGATGAAGACCTCGACGACGAGGATGACTTCGACGACGATGACGATGATTAACTAGCGTCACGCGGACTACAACAACACCAGGCTCCCCAGCCTGGTGTTTTCTTTTTACCCAGGAGCAAACCATGTCACTCGGTGCCACGGTTCAACAAAAATCCAAAGTGATCGACGTCATCCAGGACGTGCAGGGCCTGCGCAGCGGCTGCCCGCATTACGGCTTAGAGCTACTGGATTGCGCAGAGATCGCGGCCGAGTATGGAGCACGAAGCAACGGCAACAATGCCTTCTATCGCGACTACGACAATCAAAACATGTCACCCAGCGAGATCCAGTCTCGTATGAATGCTGTGTTTCGTAAACCCACCTGTGCTCCCGGCTTCAATGCCGAGTACGTGATCCGGAACCGCATCGATAAGAACATGTTTCAAGTCGGACTGGTGCGTGGTCCGGAGGGCAAGCTCTTGCCGGTATGCAACCTCTACAACACGGGTCGCGGTCTCGCACGCATGTTGATGAGCAAGGACCTGTTCGATAAGACCAGGGGCCACATTGACGACGACCAGCTACCCGACGCCACCTTCGAGCGGCTGATTCAAGCCAAGGTCACCGGACGCACCCTGCTGGAGATAAAAGCGCGTGGCTTTGAGGTCGCTAAGCTGGTTGCCACCGATCCAGGGCAACCTTGCTTCACCGTCCGGCTCAGCGAGAAGCAGTCTATCGACTTAACCATGAGACGCTCTGGATCCATTGACCTTGTTGGCCGCGGATTCGAGAAGCAACCACAACAATTAGGAGACCTATGGACCGGGTCACCATCAGCTTCTGCCCGAACGGGGTGATTCGCGCGATCGACAGCCCCCAGCTGCCGATCCGCGACGTCTTGCCCGAAGCTGACGTCTTTCGGGCATCCCATCTTTTACCTATCAACGACCACAGCTCACGGTACCACGGCTGGTACTATGCCGACCTGTCCCCGCTGGCCGATGCCGAAGGGAACGATCGCTATCGGATCAGTCTCTACCCGCCGCAACCCACCTATCAACTCGCTAGGGAGCAAGAAGAACAATGGCTACTGAAGAACTATCTGCAGACACCGCCGATTACGTGAAGCAGAAGATCGACAAGGCCCTGGAGGTTTTGCGTGTTCGCTTCCGTTTGCTGATCAAGGATGGCATGGCTGTGGTGCATGGCAGCCGTCTGCTCTTCGTGGTCTACGAGAGCGGCAACCATGAGCAACAGATCCATCTTGCCTGCCGGTTTATCGAAAACGTCCAACAAGGTCCTTCCACGCTCAGCACCGACATTACCAGCAGTGCCCGCATCCTCTGCAAACGGGGCGAGGACATTGACGAGTTCAAAGTCGTGGATGCTGCTCGCTGTGCTGCGCGTGACGTCCACTTCACCTTGCAAGGATCACATAACCTCCGTAACGACCCACGCTACAACCTGGTTTGGATCGCCCAGACCGGGACGAGCCTGTTTCCGTCCATGCTCTACGGCATCGACGATCTGCAGCACATGAGTCACATGGCTAACGAGGCGGTCAACAAGATGGTGACCGGGTCAGAGGATCTGGACATTCCTGAGTTGATCCGTGCCGCAGCACTCAACGAGTTTGCCACCTCGCTCGGGTTGGAGCACTGGACCTATGCCGCGATCGAGCAACGCCGAGAGACCCGATCCCTCATGCTCATCCTGAACAGTAGCAGCATGAAGTTCCACACGGCAGGCCTACACCCTCCTCGACTTGCCCGTTTGCTGCAGTCCGTCGCTTTCTGCTGGATGGTCTACTGTGACCGGATCAAAAGCCTGCATGGTGCTGCCGCACCAGGCCCCTACGAGTTGCAAACTGCTTCTTTTGTTAGTCACGCTGTCACCGTTTTTGACAGCCTCCTTTATCCCTACCAGGAGCCTACTCGTGGCCAAGAAGAAACGCCCCAGCCTGAAGCTGTATCGAGCTGACACTGTTCAGGTCTACCGTGTCCAGAGCGTAGTGGACATCACCGCACGCTCTTCCGACGAGGCCAGAAAGAAACTCTTGCGTGGCGAAGGTGCGGTCCGCAAGATCACCCGCACCAACGAACCGCTGGAGATCGCTGTGCCGCCGGTTCAGCTCGAAGAGGTTCACCCCCTGTTTCCCGGAAAGAAGACGAAATGACTTCACTTCTCCGCACGGGCAATATCAAGCTCGGCAACGACATCGCCACGTTCTCGATCCCGGCCCGGTCCACCTGTCCGGGTCGTTCGCCGACGTGCGATAAAATCTGCTACGCTGCCCAGGGCTACTTCCACATGCCCAGCGTCAAGCAGGCCCTGACCGAAAACGAAGCCAGCACGCATACGGCTGAGTTCGTTAATGATGTGGTGATGACCATCCGCCTGCAGCGGTACCGTATGGTCAGGTGGCACGTCTCCGGTGACTTCTACAGTGCGATCTATGTCCGCAAGGTCATCGAGATCGCCCTGCGCGTGCCACAGACCAAGTTCCTGATCTACACCCGCTCCTGGCGGGAAGCCAACATCCTCGGTGCTCTCTTTGACCTGGCAGCACTGCCCAACGTCTACCTGTGGCTCTCCGCCGATCGTGACACCGGAGAACCACCCATGCGTGGATTGCCTTTTGCCGGGGTAGCCTACCTGGCAGTCGATGACCGTGATGTTCCGGGGTATGCGGCCGAGTTGGTGTTCAGGGAAAAGCAAGGGAGCCTCGCCAAGTTCTGGGAGACTCCCGGTCGTGCTTCACTGGTTTGTCCGGCTGAGCAAGGGACAGGACACAAGATGACCTGCTCCCGTTGCCGCTACTGTTTCTCTCGTCGCACGGACGTCAGTTGGAAAGGGAGTAAGACTCGGCGAGTTTACCCCACGCTCCCGCCTCTGGTTCGAGCCGAACCAGGATCGTCGGCGAGGAAACGGGTTTCACTCCGCGTTGTTGCATGAAACGGTCGAAGGCCTGAGCGGTGTCATGATTAGCCGTCTTGAGCATGGCACAAATCATGTCAGGATCGATGGACTCATCGATCGAGGCCCGCTTGGCGAACTCCAGTCCGACATGGTCAGCCAGGAGCTCCATGTTGAGGCCGGCGAACTGATCCTTGGAGTAGATACGACCAGTGGCCGTCTCCACGATGTGGTTCTTGAGTTCAGCCACCTTGCGGTGGGTGACATCAAGGATCTCCTCGGGAAGGGGAAGGCCGCTGGCGTACTTATTTCTCCAGCCGGGCATCTGATCAAAAGCGTCCAGTCTCCTCACCACGTCGAGGGCGGTGGCGTTGTCGGTGAAATCATTCTCCCCGTTTTTGCAATCTTCCGCGAACTTGTAGAGTGCGTCTTTGGCTATCCCCTCCGACAGCACGGCCCGAGCTGTCAAGGCCTTGGCGACGCTGGCTCGCGTCGAGACGCCGAGGCCTGCGGTCTTGTGCAGGTGCTCTTCCATGTCAGGGTCGAACGAGATCTCGTATTGATCGGCCCGGTCGAGGATGCACTGAGCAATCTTCTGTCGTTCAGCGAACACCAGATCCCGGCCGTGGGTGTGCAACCAGGCAGCCGACTTGAGCAGGCTGGGCACGTCGCCTACGTAACAGCGATGATGCGTGATGCCGGCGGCGTCTGTCACCGAGAAAGCATAATCACCAGCGGAAGCCGTTTTGGTCATCGGCTCGCGGCGGTCGATATTGACCTTGTCATCCACCATCAGGAGGTACTTTCGTACGCCCCAGAAGTCGGCATGTTTGAGGAAGTTGGACTTGATGACTAGCCTGTCTGCCTCTTTGAAGTTATTCTCTTGTTCCCGGAACATGGCATAATTGAGCCAGGTAGCCGGTCCACTGATGTTGGCGAACTTCCTGAGCTTCGGGCAAGCGAACACGTCGTGAGCAAGACTGCTGTCGGTGTGCCGCAGATCATCATCAGTTGCACCTTTAACGAACCCAGGCAGGCCGTACTTATCTCGCACCTGCTTCGTCATGGACAAGGACACGTCACTAGCAATGTCAACTAACGTCATGGGATCGCTCCAAAGTTATAAGTCGGGATCGGCTTGGTCTGTCATCGCCAAAGCCATTGGGCTTGAATTGCCTGACGCCTGTTTGCCGGCAACCATCTGGTGCCCGCGTTGCAAGACGCTCGACCTGCTTATCTGTGAGTGTACCACGTCCGTCGTCACCGTCGAATGTCGATCCTGTGATTTCAGCGGCAGTGTCGTGGATCTGGCGTCCGCCAGCTGGAAGTGCTCCCGTGACGAAGCCAGGCAACGACTCGCCTCCCACTTCCCCTCTGGTTCACCGATCGGCAAGAGCAAGCCCAACACCGTGGAAGAGATCTGGCACGGCGCCGAGAAGATCCTTCGCTCCGAGCAGATGCCCAAGGAAGTGATCAGCATCATTCACCACTTGAACTACAACAAGCCGGCGGATGAGCACTGTGAACGCTATGGCTATGTCTCTGCCGCTGTGCTCTATCCGCTGCTCCACCGTCCGCTACGTATTCCCAAGTCGAAGTATTACGTAGTGGTCCCCAGTTGGTCGTCGCTCACCAAACTGGCGGGCATTCACCTGGTCACGAAGCATAAGGACCGGGTTGTACGGGATTACGTTCCCTGCGACAAAGATCGCCCCGAAGGGGGTTTGACAGGGTTGGAGGAGTGCATCAAGTCCGGCGAGGGTACGGTTTATGCTGTCTATGAGCCCCTCATCGCTCCGCGCATCAGCAAGATTCAACATCGCTACTCCGAAGCACTCGTGCCTATGGTGGGCTGGCACTGGGATGATCAGGCACGCACTACCTTAGCCTGGCAGAGTCTCAGCGGCAAGAAGATCGTGTTCTGGGGACCGAAGCTCACCTGGTACATGGTCTGCATGGCGGCGATGACCGATGGTCACATCTGTGCCAAGGGTTACTCCGGCACAGACTACGAAACCCTCTCGACCTATGTCCGGCAGCGTGAGCCGCTGGAACTCATTGAGTGGTTGTCGCACCGCACGCGCACCTGGCAGACGGCGATGAACAAGTGGATCACCAACGCTGCTCCGGATGAGATCACGGCGATGATCCGACACATGCGTCTGAACCACTTCGACCCGCAACTCATCACCTCGCAGCTCAAGAGTCCGTCGCAGGGTAAGTGGAGTCGCTGCCTTGATCGGCAGGAGAAACAAAACAACACCCAGGCGGTCTACCTGGCCAATCGCAAAATACGTATTTTGCGGACTCGCACCGGATGGTTCGTGCAGCAGACCAATGACGTCTGGTCGGTGCTCAACGCTGACCTTCGCTTCACGGCTTTATTCACCCGTGGCGGCCAGGCTTGGTACCGTGGTCACCTGGTGCACGGCGACGTGACCTACCCCTTCGAGGGGCCGGCCAAGGAGGTCGAGGGAGAGTGTTGGTTGTGGCTCCGAAACCTGGCCGCTCTGTACCAGATCAACATCGAGTATTCCAGCAAGCTGAAGGCTGAGCTGTTCGAGATCGCTACCCTCTTCCATCGGCCTGCCACAATGGCAGAATCCGACATGCCTGTATTCGACCCTACGCCGATCAAGAAGAGGGACAATTTAGGCCAGTGGATCGCACCCCTGCCCCCGCCTGCCACGATCTCCACCATCTGCGAGGGTCTGGGTGGTGACTCTGAGGCTCGCGATCCTGTGCGATCTGAGGTAGAGGAATAATAATTAAGCTATCAGCTTAACCAGAGGGAGAACAACATGTCCAAGCCGCGATCGACCTACCAACCGCCAAGCTCCATCGAACGAGTGAAATTGAAGTGTGAGCATTGCGACAAAACATGCGTCGAAGGTCGAGTGGACGGTGACGTCCCCAGGGGCTGGAGCCTGAAGTGGACGGGTCAAAAGTTCATCTATTTCTGCCCCGACCACAAGAACAAAGATTAACCGAAGTGCCTGCTGTCGTTGATCTCATCCCACTCGATGTCCGTGAACTCCGGTTCGATGTGTTTCAGAATATCAGCCGGGAGAGTCAGTCGAGCAGCCGCCGCCAAATCGGGCATGCGGTTGGTTGATCGCCAGTGGTACCACGCTCCCATGTTCACCGTGTGGGCGAAATCGTCCGGCTTGTCGGGATCACGGATGATGGTGTAGACCTGACCCACCGAAGGTCGCTCAATTCGCTCTTCGATCAACGCCTCAAAATCCTTGAGCACGCCTGGTCGCTCTTCACTCTCGTAATCGAATTGGAACGTCCGGATGGCGCACGACCGCAGTGCGTCGCAAGTGACGGCCAGGCTTCGTGTCTTGTGCAGTGACATGTACGTGTACGGGTAGGTGGTCGTCGGCTGGTGGAAGTGACAGATCTCACGAGTCTGGACGCCGGTGTTCATCGAACCCAGGATGCGAGACGCCGGCATGCCGACCTGACGCAGCATGGACTCACGGACCATACCGATGGTGTTCATATCGTTGATGAGCAGGGCACAGCGGAACGCCTTGAAGAACTGAGCGATCAGTTTGGCCTCGTACGGGAAATCGTTGATGCGATTGACGCGGTGCGAGAAGAGGATGTCCATGCCACCCCGCTCGTTGGGGGCCATGATCGTGATGACAGTGAACGACGTCATCTTCACGCCATAGCCGCCCCAATCCACCGACATGTACCGGACCGCATAATCGCCTGTGTGCTTAACCGCTTCCTCGAACACATTCTTCCAGGGCAGGCACGCTGCTCGCTTGAGATCCGATTCGGAGATGACCTGCATGCCGTCATCGGTCGACTCGCCCATGACTTCGTTGAGGAACTTGTTGAAGTCGTAACCGTATGCTCCGCCCATCTTGGCCAGGAGCATGCCCCAGGCCTTCTTGTTCTCGGAGTGGATAGGCAGGAGGATCTGCGGGACGTGGTAGCCGGCGTGTTCCCAGCGCAGCTTCTTGTTGAAGTGGTGCCAGTGTCCCCAGCGGGGGTCAATCATCTTGCCGCACTTGGCACAGCTCGTGGCCGGCTTCCCCGGCCCGATGTCATCGCGTGGCCTGCCGCCGACCATGTCGAGCAAGTCCTCATGCAGCGACGCGACGTTCCAATAGTTGCAGCCGGCGGTGCGGCACTTGATCACCCACTCGGCTTGGCTGGAATGGTTCCATTCTTTTTGAACCGTATTGGCCATGCTCTTGGGTGTGCCGGTTTCAATACGCAGCTTCCACTTACGAGCTGACAAGCACTCCATGAGCACCGAGATGTTCTCGTGTCGCATGTCCTGGAGCTCATCGATCACCAACTGATCCGCGAAGATACCACGGTTACGATCCGCACTCAGGTAGGCGTACGAGAAGATCACCTGGCTTCCGTTGCGGAAGATACGGTGCATGACGTTCTTCAAGGCGTTGACGCTGTCAGCAAACAGCGACCGCACCGGCGAGTTCTCCAGCATCGGACGGAAGTACATGGTCGAGAGTCGTCGGGCCTGCTCGAAGAGCGGCGTGACCACCAGCGTGGAGAAGTTGTCAATCGTGTTGGTCATCGCGATCGTGCGAGCTGACAACGATGCCGACTTGCCAGCCTGTCGTCCCGTCTTGAACTGGATGACGTCGGCCAGGCGGGTGCGAAAGAAGGGCTCGAAGGGGAAGTGATCCCGCAGCGTCATCGGCTTGCCTTCCAGCTTGATCATCAACGGAAGGAGCGGTTCGACCGACACCATCTTCTTGGGATCGTCCCGGTAGTTGTTCAGAAGGTTTAGAATGTGTTTAGAGGTTCGTGCCTCCCGCTCCGCCGCCGCGTAGGGTGCGGGGACTTCACCGTTAGCGGTGGTGGGCACAGTAGCCATGATCGAATTAAGAACCGCTGCTGACACAATCTGACTCCCGAGGGTGTGACGATGGTAACCGATTCCACCAGCTCTGTGCTCTTCCTGCAACGAACAGGAAGGCGTCGCATCCAGACGCAGGGCATGCGACTGGACACGACTCAGCTGATTGCGCTACACTTGCCCATCGACGCGACACGATCCGCTCAAGGACACGAGCTGGATCTGGAAGGCCGTTCCTCTGATCGCGGCCGAACCCGCCAGTGGGTCATACTGGAAACAATCCCACTGGGAGGATGACATGACGTTATCTGAGATCTTCATCGCAGCGCTTGCCTGTTGGCAGGTCGTTGAGGTCTGGAAGCATAGCCGCTTGTCCGGCTGGCTTCGTTGCCGCGCCGTCAAGCTACCAGGCCTTATCGGATACTTCTTCAACTGCGCTTGGTGTTTTTCGATCTGGATTGCCCTGCTGCTAGTCGTGGCTCTGACGTGCCACGCTTGGAGTTTCTATTTTGTTGCAGTTCTCGCCATCTCCCGGTTAGCCAACCTGTTCAACGACATCACCCATCCCTTCAGCCGGACCTCGAAATGGTCGAATGCTGAGCAGATCGAATACGAGGCAAGCAAACATGGACCCGACACCGAATACGTTTGACCAGAAGATCGCCGAGTCGTGCTTCGAGTTTGCCAACAAGCTCAGGCTGCAGTACCCCGAGCTCCGCGGCGTGGTCATCGGACTGGCCTACCAGAAAAACGTCAACACCCCCGACCTGGCCCGGCACATCTTCTGTACCGGCACCCAGGGTGAAGTCACCGTGCACGATGCACACGTGAACATCGACATCACCAACGGACTGCTCAACAGTGCCGTGAATATCACCCATCAAAAGGTGAATGAGTTCGTGCAGCTGGGTCGCAGCGTGTTGCTGTCGACGCGAGATGGATTGCAGGAGGCAAGCCATGCACCCCGACGACAAACAGAGGAGACGGCTACGCATGGAAAAGAACAAGGCCAAAAAGCCTACCTGGAACCCCACCCTGGGAAAGCAGAAGCTGTCAGCCCTGCTGGAGAAGCTCGCAATTGAGAAAGCAGATTACGTGCTCGTGGGGGACGGTAGCGGCAGCCAACGTCACCTGCCCTCCGGCTGGTACTGCACGCTGATCGACATCGCCAACCGGGAACGCCTCCAGTTCTTCGGCTCCATCAACCGTTGCAGCATCAATTTCGCCGAGCTCATGGCCTACTTCGCCCCGCTGGCGGAGATTCTCAGCCGTGTCCTGGAGGAACGGAAAAATAATGGCGGAAAAATTGAGTTTCGCCATGTCCACATCGTCACTGACAGTGAATACGTTCAGCGTGCTTCCGAGCGGAAGAGCGCCCGTACCGCCAACATGATGATCTGGGACGCGATCGAAATGATGAAACGTCAGGGCCTCCTCGTCCACTGGCACTGGCTCAAACGCGAGACCAGCGAACTCAACTCCCTCGCCGACGTCTGCAGCAAGATGGCCCGAGCCTCCAACATTCGACTCGGCAAGGTCTTCGAGGAAGAACTCTATCAACCAAGGAACTACAACCAGGATGGTTAGCATGCTATTCACCCGCCACACTAAAACCGGCCAGGTCGTCACCCTGGCCATTCCCGAAGAGTCTGATTGTTTCGCCGTCGCTGATCTCTTTAACCTTGACCGTGCTACCACCCGCAGGGCCAACCTCTCCAGCAGCGACGTCTCCCGGTTGCTGCGTAACCACATGATCCTCGCCGCCACGGTCGACGGTCAGTACCGTGGTGCCATCCTCTGTCGTCGCAGTCGTGCCAGTGGTCGCATGCTGGTCAAGTGGGTAGGCGTCCACCCCGAGTACCGCCGCCAGGGCATCGCTACCATCCTTCTCGACTCGGTCAGTCGTGGCCTCTCTGGTCGTCGCTATGCCGTCCGTGCTTGCGTCCCCGAGGAAGCACTGGCTGCGCAGCACCTGCTCAAGTCGAGGGGCTTGAAAGGGAGGCAGAGGTCGCGTGGGGTTGGGCTAGGCGTAACCTACACGTTCGGTTAAATCAAAATACGTATTTTGCTTTCCAGTCGAGGCGATCATGAAGCGCAGTTGGATACCTACCGTCCCGGAGCCACGCATCGGCAAGCGGGTGACTCACCTGGTCGCCATCCCTGACCCGGTGGAGAAGAAGCCCCTGGCTGAGCTGCGTATCAACTCCAAGATCGTCAAGCCTCTGGAGGTCCTGGGCATCGTGACAGTCGAGGACCTGGCTAGTACCTCCTCCGAGGTGCTGGCCAAGGTGAAGCAGATCAGCCTGAAGGTGATCCAGTCGTTTAAGAAGTATTGTGCTAAGCGCAACATCCCCGTCACGGTGCGAGTCGGGCAAGTGAAGAAGTTACGCATCCAGGCCAAGGCAGCTGCCGAGCTTCGCGCTGCCAAGCTCAAGTCGAACAAGCCCGACCCTGCCATCTAGGTCGTCTCTTCTTTCCTAGTCTTGGTATTACGTTACACACCGGAGTGCGTCCCCCTTTCCAAGGGGACGCACGAAGGTGTTCGTATTATTATGTAGTAATAATACAGGGTCTATCTTTCTAAACGGCGGGGTGTGGGCTGATGGTTCAAAATTGTCATAGGCGGTGGGGTAAGGAACCAATAGTGAGATAGTAGGATAATCGAATTATTCCCCGTGAAAACACGGAAAAGACTCATGAGAGAGAGGCCCAAAAAGAGCCATTTCAAAATCCGTATTTTGGATTTTTTGTGGGTCACTACAAGCGGTCATTCTCATCTTTAATCGACAACTCTCAGGACAACACGCCATGCACACTCCGGCCGTCTTTTCGCACCTTCTTCGGTGCATCCATTCTGCCATTTATCCCTTTCTCAATCCCCGCAAAGAAATGGCACACAGCCCTAGCTACCTTCCCAAGCAGATTGCCATCCGTCGCATGGGTAGCTACGGCAAAGAGGAGATCTGTAACGGCAAAAAATCCATCACAGCGGACCGAGCCGTGGATCTCCTCAGTGATTGCTTTCCTATCGGCGTTCGTTTGGCAACTGGCACCGTGAAGCGAAGCTGCCGTCTGCACTATTGGTGTCCCTATTGCTGGGTGAGAACCAGGACCATCCCGACGTTCAAGAAAGTATTTGAGTACCTTCTCAACGAGAACGGTAACCCACTGCCTGGACGGGAGGACCTATCCATTTGTGTTATCAAAAGAGCACATGATCCTTTCGCTGTAGACCTCCCTTTGATCGTGACACATCGATTGAACAACGAGTTCAATTACTGGTCGTGGTTTTTCAACCAATCCATGGATCAGTACAAACACTTTAATTGGTTAGGCAGCATCAAATGCGACAGCTTCAAAGTGCAAATAGCCAAAGGTCTCAGCACCCGACTTCGTGACGAGCAAGTCTACCGGATCACTCCTGTTACCAGCTCTCTCGTGATTCTGCCTCGCAGCGAAGTGGATGATCTGATAAAGTTGGTCTCTGTGCGGGATAGTATGCACGTGACCAGGACTTCAGCTGCGATGGTGGTTGATCCTGCATCGCTGGCTCAGCAAGTAGCCATTGCCACGAGAATCCCTAAATCGTGGTACAGGCGATACAGTTGGGATGTCCTACCGGACGCCAATAAAGCACTGGCTGGTCGCCGCCTCTACGCTACCTACGGCTGTCTAAGGAAGGACACGCATGATCAGCAAGACGCTCCTCGCCGTCCTGTCACTCCTGTTGTGGCTGACAAGAAGGCGCCTCTACGTGTATCAGTTTCAGGACCGGACCATCGTTTCTCTGCTCAGTCGAACGCAGCTCGACAAGCTGATTACCGACGAACTCAACTTGAGCGAAGCCAAGAAGAAGAATAAACATAGGTTCCAGTTCCAGGCGCCGCACGGGCTCACCCCCGCTCACGTCACTATCGACTCGGAACGCTTCAATCCCCCTCTTGACCCTGAAGGCATTGCCGCCGGCAACTACCGCCACGGCAATGTCTATGTCGTCCAATAGGCACCATGCGTAAACCCAAACCAGAAGAACCCCGTGAGGATGACGACCTGTCCCTCGCGGCGATGCCGTCGTTTGACTGGCCTAAGAATATCAAAGTCCTCGGAATGGATGACCTGCGTGCCCACCCGATCTATTGGCACGTGGGGGAGAACTTCGAGGGTGAGGCACGTAGGGTGTTTAACGCTCTGCTGCTCATGGTGATGGATCTCTACTGCATCCATCCCATCGTCCGCAATCTGCAAGAGCTCTCGACCCGCTACTCCTCTGCTGACCAGGTGGAGCTGTGGCGGCGTACCGTCTTCCTGCTCGGTTACAACGTCTGAACAATCCAAAATACGTATTTTGGATAGGAGTCCCCATGTCCATCTTATTCGTCGGCGACATGCACCTTGATGATGCGTGTTGGCCCTCTCGTCCCTTGTTCTTTGATGCCTACCAGGTGTTGCCCCAGATCCTGGCCATCGTCAAACGTAAGAAGGTCAAGAAGATCGTTCTGTGCGGCGACGTCATCGACCGCAAGCGTATCAACAGCCGAGCCTTCAAGGAGCTGCGCAGGTTCATCGCCAGTTGCCGCAGCATCACTGGAGACCAGGAGTGCGTTTACTTCGTCCAGGGTCAGCATGAGGTCAGTGATCCGCCCTGGGCCACGCTTTGCGGCGGCACCCACCTCCATCGTCAGCTGATCAAGTGCGACGGCGGGGTTACCCTCTATGGGCTCGATTACACCGATACCGAGCTCCTGCGTGGCGCGCTCGAGTCTATTCCGTCGGCAGCCAACCTGCTGGTCTGCCACCAGATGTGGGCCGAGCACAAGCCCTTCGGTCCTGAGCCGGATGACAGTCTGGTTAACGTCCCCACCAACATCAAGACGGTGGTCTCCGGTGACATCCACCGCCACCTCCTCAAGAAGATCGATCGCGGCGGCAAGGGTAAGGACATCCTCAAGTTCCTCTCCCCCGGCACGACCTGCATGCAGGACATCGCTGAGGAGGAGGTCAAACACGTCTGGCTCTTCGAGAAGAACCTGTTCACGAAGATCAAGCTGCGTACCCGCCACGTTATCCGCCTGCGTCGCTGCGTCACCGAGCAGCACGCTATCGACGCCCTCAAGAAGCTACACCTCGACTTAGGCAACTACACCGCACCCAAACGGAGGTTTACCTATGACAAGGATATCGAGAAGCCGATTGTGGACGTGGAGTATGACAAAGCGCTCGAAGACTTCGAGGATCGTGTTCGCGCGATCGCTCAAGACCGGGCACACCTCTTCTTCCGCTACTTCTATGCTGACGTCCCTGAAGGGGAGTTTGTCACCTCAGTCGAGTGGAAGAGTAAGGCCGCCGAGGCAATCCGTCAGGCTCTGAACGAGGAGACGGAAGACCCCGAGGTCCGCATGCTCGTCATGGAGCTGATCGCCCGCAAGGAGCGAACCGAAGAGAAACTTAAACCATTCCTCAACCGCTATCTTGAGACGGGATCATGTACCTAAAGTACGCTACACTTTTCAATATCGGGCCGCACAAGGAGATCCACTTTGGTACCGAGAAGAATCCTCTTCCTCGTGGTACCATCGGGATCTTCGGCCCGAACGGCTGCGGCAAGACGACGCTGACTGAAGCGATCGTTTCCGCTATGACTAACCGCTGGACCGGCATCGCCGACACCAAGAAGAAGGTGATCCGGGACAAGGCCAAGGAGAAGGACAAGGCTTATGTCGACATCACCTTTCAGCATGCCGAGCAACAGGTTCACCTTCTCAATTCGATCCGCCCTGACAAGATCACCATCACTGGAGCGGATGGGAAGTACGTCGAGGGTTGGGATGGAGTTAAAGCACGGATGGAATCCCTCGGGATCTCATCCGATGTTCTTAATGCCGTCTTTCTCCGACAGAATGCAATCGACGCTCTGTTCTCCGCGACGTCCACTGACCGAGCAACCGTTTACCAGAAAATGTTGATGCTCGGTGACCTGGCTCTGGCCAAGAAGACGCTGGGGATCTTCGCCGGCTTCAAGAAGACTCAGCTCACGGTGCAAGACAAGAGCGGCGAGATCAACGCCGAGATCGAACGTCTCAGGGCGGAACGTGTCGAGATCGAGACACAACGCGACGCCATCCTCGTGCAGTGCCTGACTAACGAAGAGTATGAGGTTCTGCGTGACTCGGTGGCTCTGGTGGCTCAGCGTAACTCAATTATCGCTGACATCAAGAAGATCGCCAAACGCGGGAAAGAGTCACGGGAGAAGATCGAGACAGCCAAGAAGGTACTCACGGGTGAGGCGCAGTGGCGGGTGGATCTGGCAGCAACCAAGAAGTACGTGGCCGTTGCCGCTGCTGATCTGCAGGCCATCCGTCAATATGCGATCGACATCGCCAAGTACGCCGAGTACAAGGCCAAGAAGAACAAGATCGATGCTGACGAGTCCAAGCTCAAGACCATCGTGATCAAACCCTTTGATCAGGAGGAGTGGCTCAAGATCACTACCGATGGTAAGGTGCTCGCCGGCAAGCGTGATGAGCTGCACGCCTGGATTGAGTCGATGGCCAAGTTCAAGGGTAAATCCAAGTGCCCTACCTGCAACCAGGCTATTGATGACATCCAGAAGATGATCACCGACAAGAGCAAGCAGCGGGATACCTACGACGCCCAGCTGCTCGACTTGCGGGCCAAGGCCAAGGACCTCAAGGCCAAGAAGGAAGCATTCGACGCTGCCACCACCGAGAAGGCCAACCTGACCAGCAAGATCGCCGGCGCCAAGGCAACGCTGGGCAAGGCAGTGGAGCAGCCGGAGCTCACCGAGAAGGCAGAACGCATCAAACGCATTGAGCAGGCCCGCATCAAGATCCGTAAGCGTAATGCCACGGTGAAGCTGCTGCGTGCCGCCAGGGCTGACTACCGGGCCGCTGTTCCCTCGCTCAAGGAACAGATCACCACCTATCGGGCTCGCCGAGCTACTCTGACCGAGATCGATAAACCGGGCGAGGACCGCAGTGCTGACCTGGAAGCCCAGGACAGGCTGCGTGCCAAGGCGTCGGAGCTCAAGGGCAAGATCAAGCAGGTCAAGGAGTCGGTGGAGCGGCAGCAGGCCGAGCTAGCTTCCAACGCTAAGAAGATCGAAGACAGCCTGGTCATGCTGCAGCGTATCGATGTCATTGAGAAGGCCTCGGAGCTGCTGCACCCCACCCGCATGCCGCTACGAGTCTCGCGTGCTTGCCTCAAGGAGCTCGAGCCGGCGATCAACCGGAATATCAAACGCTTCGGCGGCGGCTTCTCGTGCCGACCCACCGACGATCTCGATTTGATGATCTCCATGCCTGATCGGAGCGAGAGATCCATCAGTCGTCTGTCGATCGGTCAGCGTGTGGTGCTCTCCATCTGTTTCTGGCTGGCCCAGCTGGAACTGTTTGCCGGTGACATCGGCATGCTGGTCCTGGATGAGCCGACCGCCAACCTGGATGAGCGGAATCGCCGTTACCTGGGTGAGGTACTGAAGGCTGTCTCCCGGTCGCTGCGCAATCGGCTGCAGATGATCGTCATCACCCATGATCCGTTGCTCAAACCTTCGTTCGATCGGATCATTGAGATCGGGTAACACGCACCAGCAGCCACCCTCGCGGTGGCTGCTTTACTTGGGGGTCGCTATGACAGAGCAAGAGAGAATGGATGCCGCCGTGGATGCTGTCCGTATGATCCACGGAGTCGCGTGGGAGAAGGTGGTGCAGGAGCTACTCGAAGAGCACCCACCTAGTCTCCTCAGTCGCTTCACCGGGGAGTTGATCAACCTGCTCGCCTTCGCCTGTTGTGGTTACTATTTCATCTTGTCTATGGTGCTGGACTTCGTGGTCGACGCGATGGCCGGCGCCTGTCTGGAGTTCGATCATGCAACGCAACATCTCCATCACGGTTACCTCCGACGAGGACTCCGAGAATCCCTTGGACGAGAGCGGGTTTGTCCTGCATAGCTTCAATAGCAAACACCGCAACTTTCACTTTCCCAACGCCGAGATCGGCATCAAGTGGATCAGCCGGAATGCACCGCCCACTTACACACCAGCCATGAAACGCAAAGTCGACGCCGGCTTGGTCTTCATGTGTTCTTACTTTGAGCACGGCCAGTGCTCTTGGTTCCTCAAGGGTGAGGGAACAGCGGGCGTGGAGTACGATTGGGACGGCGTTCGCAACGCCGGCTTGCTTGTCTGTACCATGAACGCCAGGGAACGCAAGGGTCGTGACATCCAGCAGGAAGCCAGGGATCTCCTGGAGCTCTATACCCATTACTGCAACGGCAGTTTTCTGTACGCCCGTATTGACGATGACGACACCGGCGAGGTTATCGACTCGTGCGGTGGTATCCTGGAGCTTGAAAGTTTTCTGTCTGATCATGCCGACCTCTTAGCCAGCGCTGACATCACGTATGCAGATCGTGACGGGTTTGAGAGCACGATGCGTAGTGCCGTCAGATCCGTGTTGGCGAAGCACAAGGAATCGGCTAAGCTCGTGCCTGCCTAGTAGGAATGGATTCCATGCTTGATGACACCAGGAAGGAAATTGATCGCATCCTTCAGCTGCCCTCTAAGAAAGAGCAGCTGAAGGCCTGCAAAGATTACGTCGAAGAACTGCGTCACGATATGTCAGCCATGGCTCGTCTTCGAGGTTTAGTCGAGGGCGTGGCACTGGAAGAGCAAATCAGGGAGGGTCGTGCCAGACGCAGTAACGGTGCCAAGTTGCGACGCGAGAAGAAGTTGATCACATACCCTCCTGACCCACCTGGGGCTTTTCTTCACTGGGACGGTGGCTTCAAGAACGATGGCCAGCGCATGATTGCTATCGGTGAGCTGGTGGCCCGCCGTGAAGACATGACCGTTGGTGCCATCGCTGAGACGCTTCGGGATGCGATTGCTAACGTCTACCGTGCCATCCATCTGCCGGGGTTCAACAACTACTTCATCTACACCGATCATGGCATTACGCTCTCGAAGATCGGCAAGAAGAGGTTCCCTGTCCCCAAGGACAATAAGGAAGGCAACGGTGTCAGCAACATCATCGAAGAGACCGAGGTAGGTCTATCGCTGGTAGGATGAAGTGAGTAAGCTGTTCGCTCATGGAGTGACCGGAGATCGACATGGATGTCGAGCCAGAACAGAAAGTGGAAGTGACCGCTGAGCAGATTGCTATCATCACGAAGATCGCTCAGGAGATTGGTCCTGCTACAGCGAACAAGCTCGGCAACCTCTACGATGCCAATGAGCTCGCTAACGAAGCCTACATGCGCATGCTGGACTATGCTCCACGGTATAACCCTGACCGCAATTGCAGCTTCAAGAGCTACATGGCGATGCACGCTCATTTCGGCATTCAGGACTACATGCGACGACGTAGTCGGTTCAGTCGCACGGAGCTAAAGAAAAGGATTGCCGCCGATCCGAACTTCACCGAGAGTCTGCAATCGATCGACGCCGTCAAGGCTCCCGCTAACTATAAGAAGACTGATCTTGCCTCTGAGCTTGCTGACCGCTCTGTGGCTGGTTTCTACTACGTTGATTTACGTGACCAGGTGGAGGAGATCCTGGCTGGACTCAATCCACGAGAACGGGAGATCATGAGGTTGTATCACCTGCACGATGTCACTATGAAAGAGATCGGCAGAATGATGGACCTCTCCGAATCGCGTGTTTCCCAGATCATGTCTTCACTGTTGGTCAGGCTTCGTGAGAGATACAGGATTCGAGAACGACAGCAACAAGGATGAATCATGCAGCTGGCCTTTCACTTCACCAGGGATGGGAACGGATCGTGGTGTACCGACGAAGAGAAGGAGACGCACAGCGGGACAGTGGACGTGATGCTCAACTCCATCCCGATCGACTCGATCAGCTCCATACGTTTTTACTGTGAGCCAGCCAACGCCCTGCCTTACCTGAAGATCAATCAGTGTAAGCCCAACATCCCGTACCGTGCCTTTGCCCCGGTGCTCACCTCGGGCGACCGATTCATCAAACTCAAGTCCCTGTTCGCTGTACACTCCTCGGCGGCACTGCATAACAAACAGTGCTCGACACCACGGGACGACCCTACGACCTGGTGGCTGGCACTCACCGATGAGATCGACGAGACCATTGAGCTCCGCATGGAGCGGCACATCACCTACCCGCTTGCCTCTTTCCCGTACAAAGTCAACCTGGTCGCTACGGGCAAACTGCTGGGTCACATTCTCTCGCCGGTGCGGTTCCTTGATCCGGATGACACGAAGGGTCAGTGGACCCGGCTGACGCAGTGGCTGGATATCAACAGCGTTTCGGCCCACCGCTACGGCGAGGGCAAGCTGATTGATGACGTCACGAAGCTGTCGTACCGTTCCTGGGGGATTGGTGCTCAACTCAGTAAAGAAGAATTAAAAAGACCGGATGCGTTTTTGCACCGAATCGCACTGTACAGCAAGAACGGTGTGGTCAACGCTACTAAGACTTGGATTCGGATGCTGGTATCGTACTGGCATCACGTTACGATTGATACAACTTTGAACAACAAAGCGGGGTTCTTTGTACAGCGAGAGGCTGAAAAACAGGCCTTACAGAGGCATTTCAACTCGATCATTGCACGTCAGTGTGAAACCTTGTAGAATCTGAAAACACAAGGAGCCGACAGCAGCTAACTGTCGGCCCCTCAATATCGGCGATAGACGCCCATCCATCTAGTGGAAGTCTATCGCCATGATGCCGGAAAGGCAAGAGAATGGCGATAATTCCCATTTACGTGGACGGTACCCGCATGCGGGTCGACTCTCCACCGCAGCTCACTGACCTCCTCCGATCCAAGCTCACCTTCACCGAGCATCGGTTCCTCCAGGGCTACGAGAAACGTGTTGCCCAGGCCCAGGGGTGGGACACCCGCGAAGACACTTTCGTCCAGTGCTTCCATGTCGACCGTCACCAGCGAATACTCACCGACACCGGGTTCCTCACCCCGGTTAAGAACTTCCTGATCAAGCACGGCTATGAACCTGATGTGCGCTACATCTGGTCGGCTGATGCAACCCGTTGGATCTTTGATTGGGAACGGGTTAACCGCTACTACCCCACGCTCGATCCCGATCAGATCATCCTGCTCAAAATGATCATCGCTGACCGCCACCGTGGCGGCACGGCTAACCTGCCGACCGGGTGGGGCAAGGGTGACATCATCGGTGCCCTCTGTGCCGGCTTCAAGAAGCTGCGTATCCACGTGATCGTCGTGGGTCTACCGACCATCCGCCAGAGACTCATCCCGGAGCTCTCCTCCAAGATGATCGACTTTGGCGTCCGTGGCGGCGGCATGAAGACCAACCCCAAGGCCCGCGTCATGCTGATCTCGGCCAACTCCCTCGACGCTATCGACAAGGAGAAGGTGGATCTGGTGCTGGTCGATGAGGCTCGTCGCATCGTGGCCGATTCGCACATGGAGAGGCTGGCCCAGTACCACCGCTGCATCATGTGGGGACTGGATGCCACCTTCGACAAACGAATCGACGGCAAGAACTATCGTCGCCAGCAGATGTTCGGTGACATGCGATTCAAGCAGTCGTTCAAGGAGTCGGAAGCCAAAGGGCGTGTGCTCCCGGTGGTCGTGGTGTGGCACCGCTTCCGCATGGATGTTGATCCCGCCGCCGGCATCAAGGACGACGTGAAGTACAAGCGTGAGACCTACTGGGTTAATGATCTGCGTAACCAGCTGGTAGCCCGCATCCTGAAGCAAGCCATCCGTAACGGCAATCAGGTCTTCGTTGCCACTGCCACCATCGAACACGCTCTGAACGTCCGCCAGTATTGCCCCGGCACCGCCCTGGTCTACGGGGAAACGAAGCTCAAGGAAGCGGATCGCCGCTACTACGAGAAGCACGGCTTGCTGGGGCCGGAAGAAGGAGAAATGACCTTTGACCGCATCAAGCAGGTCACCGATGATTTCACCTCCGGCAAGTGCCGTGCCGCTATCGCTAATCTGGTGTGGAACTACGGCGTCTCTTTCGACTTCCTCAAAGAGACGGTCTACGCCAGCGGCGTGGTCTCTTACGAGAGCTGCAATCAGGTCAGCGGTCGTCTGACGCGCAAGTCGCCCGGCAAGACGCACGGGATTCATAACGACATCTGGGACACCTTCTCTTCCAAGGCCAAGCGGGACGCACGGAAGAGGTTCAAGGTGTACGAGGATCTGGGCTACGACCAGGTCATCTATAACCCCGCTCTCAAGCAATACGAAAGGTTCTACGGCCAATGACGTCGCTCTTCCGTCTCGGCCCGCCACTGGTCGCCCGTCCGCCTCGTGTTGAACACGAAGCGAAGGGGGCGTCCGTGCTCGTGCCTTACGTTGCTCGACAGCGCTTGGCGATTCATCGTTCCACGGGACGCTTTGAAGCCTACCTTCCTCCCCGCGTCTACTACGGCCGACCGGCCCGGCACGTGGAGGATCGTAAACGGCCCAACCACTTTGCCTCACTGGAGAGGTGGCTCATGCTCAGGGATTGGCCGGCGGAGAACTACCTCTTCGTCGCCAGTCTGCACGGCTTCTGCGGCTCCCTGGCTTCACCCCAGGAGCTGACGAAGAAGAGTATCGAGAAGCTCTACCGGGACACCGACTACGCCGCTATGTTCAAGCATCGCGCAGCCCTCCTCGCCCACGAGGTCGTGTTGTTCTGTCATCGCGTCACTACGCAGCAGCTATCGATCCAGCACCTGCAGTCCGAAGATTTGCCGGCGCTGTTCGAGCTCGTGGTGCTGGAGCGTCTGCGGCATGAGATCGCTGACGAGAACGAGTATGACCTCAAACTGCGACTGGCGACCTGCCAGTACCTGGCAAACCAATCAACCTATGACGCTCTGCTCACCGGGTATCTTCCCAGTGCCGTCGTCAGGAATGCAGAGCTGTTACGAGCCACGATTCTCAAGCACGGAGGACAGTAATTATGGGCACAGACAAAGAAAAGTACCTGGAGAAAAGGAAGGTCCTCAACGGCACCGCTAAGGTCAACGCCATCAAGCTGTTGCTCGCTTCCGAGACCGCCGCCAGGCAGTTCCTTGATACCCTCCAGCCCGAGGATATCGCTAGTTGGAACCCAGGCTTTGCCATGGTGTGGCGTCTCTACCGTGACGCTCTGGCTCTGGGTAGTCGTCCCTCTCGCAATGTTTTGATCCAGACGCTGCGCGAGACTGCGGAAGATATGCCTAGCGTCTTCACCGAGGATGTGGTCAACGAGACCGTTGAACTGGTGCGTGTTGCCTATCGCATGAAAGTCACCGACGACCTCGTCGAAAAGGGCATCAGCCTGTGCAAGCGGATGGTCGAGGAATCGATCTATCTGGCCTACCAGGCGGAGTGTGAGATCGGTCAGGTACCTGAAGACATCCCTGACTTCTTCGCCAAGATCAACGAACGGGTAGCCCGTTCGGCCCCGGCCCTTTTGTCCGCAGCAGGACAAATGTTTGACGGGGAGTGGTGGAAGAACACCAAGGTTATCCGTCGCTCTTCCGAGGTCAAGGTCTACGACCGCATCCTCGGCGGCGGTATGGCCGGTGGTTGGGTTGCTGGCTTTGCTGCCCCCTTCGGCGGTGGCAAGACGTCGCTAGTGGTACGGGCCGCGTGCCAGATCACCAGGACGGCGGAGCTGGACGCTGAAGGTCGCAAACCGATCGTTGCCATCTTCACCTTCGAGACCCCCAAGTCGGAGTTCCTCCTTCGCTTCCTCAGCTGTTATGCCGGCATTCCCTCCAAGTACCTGCAGGAGGTCGGCTTCGAGGGGCTGCGAACGAAGAACGACCCGCCCCAGGAGTACGAGAAGAAGATGTTCGCCGGCTCCAAGCACATCTCCGAAAAGGGACGTGCCATGGCGGCAGCCAAAGCGATCAGCAACAACGTCGTGCTCTATGACGTCTCGAACATGGAAAACGACCATGCCACCGTGCAGTCGATTTCCACGATCGCCAATTGCGTCCGGTTGCTCAACACCGACACCACCTACGTCCACTCGGTATGGATCGACCATACCAGTGCCCTGGTGGATCACGTGATCGAGACTTCCAACGGTCGCTACACCAAGGACGATCGTGTCGACTTAGTGCGTGATCTGCCGCGTAAGCTGCGTATTCAGGTAGCCAAGAAGTACAACGTCCCCGTGGTACTCCTGGCTCAGCTCAGCGGTGCTGCCAACTCGCGATCACCGGGAGCCCCGATGGCCGGTACCGACGTGGAAGGCTGCAAGTCGTTCGGCATGTACCTCGACATCAACGTGGTCAGCGGCAAGGTCAACCAGGATGGCTACTGTGCCTGGTACTCGGACAAGAACCGGCACGGCCCGATCTGCCCTCGGTTGATCGTGCGCTTTGACGGCAGCTTCTACCAGTTCAGTGATGCCACCGACCACATGACCATTGAAGAGAGCACCCGTACTTTCATCTCCCTCAAAGATGCCGGTAAGGCAGGCAGCAACAACCCTGACAAGTACATTCCAACCCAGAACCCTCAGCAACGAAGCAACCTCGGTATATGAGCAATCCGCTGAATCCAGCACTCTACGACCGGCTCAAGGAGCTGTACGACGATGTGCTGATCAACCATGAGGGTGAGGCGTTCGATCGACCTGCTTACATCGACCCTATCACCGGCAAACGCATGCTGGCCAAGGTTCGAGGCGGCGAGTTCTATCGCATCAATTGCCCCTTCTGCCCTGACCGCAAGCGACGGCTCTACGTCAGCTACATGTTCGGCAAGATGCTGAGTGATGGACGGAAGGGTAACTTCCTCATCCACTGCTTCAACGCTGATTGCCTGGACGATCCTCAGAACCTTTACGAGTTCACGCAGGGACTCGAAATGGGGACGAAGTCGCTGGCTGCTTTGCCTGTCGCCAAGGGCAGGAAAGCGGAGCCCAAGGTCATTACCATGCCCGGCGTGTGTACCCCGCTGCACAAGCTACCCTATCATCACCCTGCCAATGCCTACCTGCTCAGCCGACACGTCGATGGGCACCTGCTCTCCAAGTGGCACGGCGTCAGTTACTGCGTGGCTGTCACCAACCCACGCTTCCGCACGGCTCTCCACCGGATTATCGTACCCATCCGTGATGCCACTGGGCTCATCGGCTGGCAAGGACGATTCGTCGGCGACATCGACTTCAAGCGTGAAGGCGTGATCAAGTATTTCACCTGTCCCGACATGACGTACTCGACCGGGGTACTCAACCTGCATATCGCCAGGAGGTACCACACGGGCATCATGGTGGAGGGTTGGTACGATCGCTTCGCCATCGGTCCGATGGCCTTCCCGCTGATGGGCCACCAGTTTAACGATTCACAGATCGGCCAGATTGCTGTTGCCTTCCGGCACGGCAGTGTGGTCTATCTGCTGGATCCGGATGAGTTCGACACCGACAAGCACAAGAAGCTGTCGCTGCAGCTACGGACGAAGCTACCAGGTCAGGTAGCCTTTGTTCGTCTGCCTGAAGGAGTCGATCCCGACGAGTTGGATAAGTCGGTCATGCGGCCTTACATCATCCAAGAGGCCGCTAAACAGGACGTGGTGGTGAAGTTCGGGCTCAAACCCAAAATACGTATTTTGGAAGGCATGGAAGCATGATCTATCCCTGGAACTCACCTGGCATCCCCGTCTCGGGGCCTGACTTCATTCGCGCTGCCAACCTGGCAATGGGAGTGGAGACCGCCAAAACCAAAAAGAAAGAACCGGTGCTCTACACCGAGGAGATGAGCAGGCTCTACGACCAGGCCTTGCGTGTACCCGGTACCGAGCTCATGGTGGAAGCCAAGCCTGGCGTCTATCTGCCGGCCTCTTTCATTCCTGGGCACATCTGGGGTCAGCACAGTGAGCACCTGGCTAAGTCGATGCTGGACAGCGACTACGTCGTACCGCCGGTGGATGGTCCTCACGAAGCCGAGGTCATGGTCATCGGCAAGATGCCGGCGGAAGAGGAACAAGCCTATCGTCGTAACCTCATGGGTAAGACGGGGGAGGTCTTCCTCAACACCATTCGGGACCTGCGCATCAAAGGGGCCAACAAGTGGTACGTCACCAACATCCTCAAGTTCGTGCCACCCGACGGCAGCAAGAAGGCCAAGGCCAAGTGGATAGCCGATTGTCTGCCGCTCCTGTGGATGGAGATCCTCCTTGTCAAACCCAAGTACATCCTGTGCCTGGGGGCGGACGCCAGCAAGCTGGTACTCAATGACAGCAAGTTCGGCGTCGGCTACATGGAGGGTCGCATCGAGAAGATCAGCTATCGCTGTCCCGATGAGGCCGAGGATCGCACCGCTTCGGTGATGACGGTTCTGCATCCCGTGCAGGCTATCTCCGATGTGGCCTGCAAGCGACAACTCGAGCGCGGCATGGGCCGGTTCCGTTACCTCCTCACCAGCGGCGACGGCACCCAGCGTGAAGACGATATCGATCACCGTATGTGCACCACCCTGGAGCACGCGATCGAGATCGTCAAAGAAGCTAAAGCCACCATGAAGCGGCGGAAGAAACGGATGGTGGCATGGGATGCTGAGTGGCAGGGACAACACCCCACCGACAAAGGTGCCTACCTGCGGACCGTGCAGATGTCCTGGGCCTTTAAGACCGCTGTCTGTTTCAAGCTCACCCACCAGGGTGGCGGCGTCGCCTTCGTCGACAAGTACGGTAGGCCGGCCGTCAAACGGTTGTTCCGCCTACTCAAAGACTTCATGCGTGGCTTGCGGGCGGTCGGTGCGTTCTTCGTGAATGATTTGGAGTGGTTCGTCCACTTCGGTCTCGACTTGCGTCCTGAGTTCGCCGTGCCCTACAAGGTCGACGAGAAAGGCCGTGAGCCGTGGCAGCAGTGTCGGGCCGGCAAGGGTGGATTCGATATCGCTGTCGCCGCCCACGCCATCGAAGAGACAGCCTTCCTGGGCTTGGAGTCCCTGGGGATGCGGTACACCACCGCACCACGCTGGGAGGGCAAGCTCGAAGAGTGGAAGGATGACTACTGCACGAAGATGAAGATCACCGCAGCCGCTCTGGATGGTTACGGTGAGTGTCCTGACGAGATCCTCATCGGTGAGCTGGAGGAGGACGGCATCCACGTGCGTGACAGCTACGGCTGTTATGACGCCGACGTCACCCTGCGTGCCGCTGAGGAGCTGGAGAAGAGACTCAGCTGTGACTATGACGGCTATTGCGTCTGGGAGCCATTCTGGGAGGGCATGTCGACCCTGCCCCCGATCCTGGAGATGCAGTCCACCGGCATCAAAGTCGACCGACAAAGACTGGCAGAGTTAACTACCTTGTTCATGGGAGGACGAGACAAGAAGGAGGCGGAGGCCAAAGCGGCATTCAACTGGCCCGACCGCTGGTACCTGGTGACTAAACGCAAGATGCTCAAGAAGGGACTCAAGGTCACCAAGAAGAAAGTGAAACGAGAAGGTCTCAATGTGCGGTCAACCGACCAGATCAAAGAGATCCTCTTTGGGACACGTTACAACGGCAAGTTCGACCCGGAGACGGGTGAGTCCTTGTCGCTGCGGCCCGAGGGAGCTATCTCCCTGGAGCTGGAGCCGCTCATCGATACTTCCAAGCCACCGATGCGCTGGGAGGATGTCGTCGAGCGAGGGGAGACGTTGTTCCGCAGTCCCTCGACCAACAAGCAGGTGTTGGCGATCCTGGCAGAAGAGAACCCTGACGTTGCCCCCAAGATCAATCTCATCCGCAACCATCGATTTCTTGATCAGGCCCTCAAGCAGACGCTGAGGCCCCCTGAGCTCAACAAGGATGGCACTTACAAGATTGATCTCGAAACGGGTGGCCACGTCTACGACAAGGGTCTGCCTGCCTGCATCGACGCCGATGATGTCGTGAAGTCCCACTTCATTCCTTTTGCTGAAACCAGCCGTTGGAAGTCCTTCCGACCCAACTTGCAGAATCAGTCAAAGAATCGCGACAAGGACTTCAAGAAGATCTTCGGCCAGGATGCTCTGGGCAATTGGATCTACAACAAGAAGCTGCGATCGATGTTCGTGGCCCGTCCCGGCATGTGCTTCATCGAGCACGACTATAAGGGTGCGGAGCTGTTCGGTGCCGGCATCATGTCGGGGTGTAAGGTGCTCATCGACCATGCGCGTCGTAACACCCTGCCCGATGGCGACACACCGGGTATCCCCAAGCATCCTGACTACTTGGACATCCACTCCATGATCGCGGTCATCGCTTTCAAACTGGAGTGCGATTACAGCAAGGCGGGGCTCAAGTCGGTCGACGCGGAGAACCTGCGTCATATCGCCAAGAGCGTGGTGTTCGGTTTGTTCTATGGTCGCGGTGCCAAGGCTATCGCCTTCGCTGTCAAAGAGCAGGGCGTCAACATCACCCAGGAGGAAGCACAGCAGGTGATCGATACCGTGTACGAGCTGTACCCGGAACTCGATCCGTTCTTCAGCGAGTGCCGCCGCATCGCTGTCGAAGAGGGCGTCATGTTCTCCTGCTTTGGTCGCGGCCGTCGCTTCCCACGAGCGATGGACAAGCGGCAGGCAGGCGACATCGAACGCCAGGCGATGAACTTCCCGATCCAGGCTCTGGTGGCTGGTGCCCTCAACCGGGGCGTGGCCAACCTCTATTACGCTCTGCGTGAGGCCGGGATCGAGAAGGAAGTCAAAATGCTGCTGGCCATCCACGATGCTCTCTTGATCGAAGCACCGTACGACCTGGTCGATTACCTGGCTCATCCGGAGACAGGCCTGGTCCGCTGGGCCATGGCCAAGCAAGTGCCCATCTACCCGACTGACCTTCACGGTGAGTCGCTTGGAACGGGACCCTATTATCTATCCATGTCACACGAAGTGTCGACACGCTGGTCAGAACCGTTTACTGAAAAGGATTGCGAACAGCACCGTATACCACTGTGGTATGCCGCTGCCTAGCAGAAGGAGACGTTATGGGTCGTTTTGGAAAGAATGTGGAAGCTGTGACAGGGAATGTCGGTCGTACCGCCGGGGCTGCGGCCGATTACGAGGGAGGCGGTTCCGACGCACTGCTGCTCAACCAGATGGTGCGGACTAAGCTCTACTATCCTTCCAGGGATCATGAGCTGGTCATGCGTCCCTACCCTGCGCTGGATCCGGTGCACTCGGATAGCAAGTTCTTGCGTGCTCGTGCCGGTACCGGAGAACGTGAGCAGACGGACTGGATCGCTGTGGTAGCCACCGCGAGTTTTGTCGGCGCCGGCAAGGACCGCGTGAGCTTCATCCTCTACTCACCGCAGCAGGAGGAAGAGCGTAAACGCACCAATCCTTACACCTTGCTCTACTGGGCTGCCTTCCGAGCCAACAAGAGCGGCAAGTGGGCTGATGGTCGAGACTGGAAGGGGTCATGGAACAAGTTGTTCTCTCGCGAGGGCAACGCCTCCAAGCCTCTCTCCGGCCCTGACTACATGGCCTTCATGCAGGGTGCGGTGCTGGCTCACGGCAAGAACAACTACTTGCTGCCCTCCGCCAAGGGCAAGCGTAAGGATCCTGTTCCTTATGGCTTGGGTGAGGAAGATGCGCTGCCGATCTGCCGCATCGGTAAAACGACAGCGCTGAGCCTGCTCGCCTATCTGGACATCCGCAAGGAAGGTTCAGAGAACGAGACGAATATCAACAAGATGTACCAGACTGATCCGATCGGCTTCCTCGGTAAGGAAGGCAATCTGGTCAATGGTCGCATCCTGGAGTTCTTCAAGGCAGGTCCCAAGGTCACTCCCGGCGCTGAATGCACCTGGGATGGTGGGGCTCCGACCAACGGACTGGGCGAGTACAGCTGGCACACCAACCTGTACCGCGAATACGCCGCCACCGCCAAGACGGCTCCTTTCTCAGCGACCCTCAGTGCTGAGCACGTCCAGCGGATCTTCCAGACCGCCTACTTCTGGTACGGCTATAAGGCTGACGGCAAGAGCCACCCTGGCCTGCTGCGCATTATGGACGACGAAGAGCAGGCAGCCGTCATCGCTCGTGCCTTCAAGGACGTGGGCGGCTTGGTGATCAAGTGCTGGGAAGAGCACGATCACCTGTTGACTGACGAGGTTCAGGGCATTCTCCAGTCTCGCGTTTCCGCGGTTGTCCCTGGGGACGATGAGACCAGCGGCGAGGATGAGACTCCTGCACCCGTTAAGCCCAAGACGGCCGCTGCCAAGCCCAAGGCTGGCACGAAGACGCCGGCAGCAGCCAAGTACGAAGAACCCGAAGAGGACGACGAGACCTTCGAGGAAGTCGACGCTGCTGATCAGGGTGAGGTCGAGGAAGAGGAAATCACCGAGGATCAACCCGAGGAGGATCAGGAAGCAGGGGAGGTCGAAGAAGATCCCGAAGCTGATCCTGAAGCCGAGGAAGAACAGGAAGCCGATCCTGAAGCCGAGGAAGAGGCACCCGTAGAGGATGAGACAACCGAAGAGGAAGTCACTGAAGACTACGATCCTGATGCCGAGGTCGAAGCGGACGCTGACGCCGAAGAGGAGGAAGAAACCACCCCCGAAGAAGAGGATGATGATTTCTCCACGCCGGCTGTCTCGACTGCTGACATCGAACGGGCCAAGCGTGCTGCAGCAGGGGCCGATACCCGTGCTGCTGCCCGTAAGACTCCCGCAGGGAAGGCTCCCACGCCACCGGCACGACCAGCAGCCAAGCCCGTCGCGGGTAAGGCTCCGGTCAAACCGGCTCCCGGTAAGGCTCCCGTCAAGCCAGCAGCTGCTCCTGCCAAAGCTCCGGTGAAACCAGCTGCGGCACCCGCCAAGGCCCCGGTCAAACCGGCTCCCGGCAAACCAGTAGCTGGTAAGCCTGCTCCCGGCAAGGCCCCTGTGAAACCTGCTGCCGCTCCGGTCAAGAAACCACCTAGCGGCGGCACTGCCACTCGGCGATAATCAACCCACGGACGCCCCGGCCTTCGGGCCGGGGTTGTTTCCAAAATACGTATTTTGAACCGAAGGAGTCGCAATGGGTCGTTTCGGCAATGGACCTATCCAGGTCGAGTCAGGACGTGTTTCACGTGAAACAGATGTGGCCGTTGACTACACACCCCCGACGAAGAACCCTCCCTCCAGGCCTGCCCAGGCTAAACCCACCACCACGAAAAAGAAAGCAGCCAATAAGAGTCCCATCGTTACCGACGCACCCGCTCTGGAGGAGTTGGTTAGTCGGTCTCCCATCGTGCAGAGAAGAGGCGGCGGTCTGATCCTGCCCGCCTCGGCTCGTGCCGCTCGTACCGTACAGAGTGCCGTCATCCAGGCACAGCTCGCCCATTCCTTCAAGAAGAGTGGCGATACCCAGCAGTTCATCGGCACCGGCTCCCTACGGGGCCTGTGGATCGGCGTCCCCATGTGGGCATCCTCGGCCTGGGACAGCGATCCCATCCCTGGCTGTCTGCCGATGGAGTGGATCGCCGGCGCCACCGGCATGCCGATCGGCACCGTCATTACCCTGGCTGGCGTCTGGGGCTCCACCAAATCGACTTTGGCCTTGGAGTTGATGCGCTGGATCGATCTCTATGGTGGATTTGGTAACTACATCGATCACGAGTCGAAGTTGTCGCCTAATCTGCCGCCGGGTCTCCTGGGTGACTCCATCAAGCGGGTCATGATCCATCGGGCCAGGTCGGTCGATCACTGGCAACAGATCTGCAAGAAGCAGACCGACGCTGCCATCCATACCATGCTCAACGGCGTGCCGATCACCACCAAGCACAAGCTGAAGAATGGTAATTTTCGTGAGGTCACGAAAATCGAGAAGATCGGCAGGTCGCGGGTGCTCGGTCTGGCCGTGGATACCATCTCCGGCAAGATGTCTCAGGAGAATCAGGAGAAGACCTGGGAGCGGGGCCACGGCGATCGCGCCCACCCCCACGAAGCCTTGATGAACACCAACTTCTTCAAGACGCTGCCTAACATCCTGGAACAGTGGCCCGTCCTCGTTGTGCTGGTCTCGCAGACCAAGCTCGGCAAGGATTCGCAGGGCTTCGAGACCAGGAGCAAGGCCGGCGGTCAGCAGGTGCAGTTCGTCGAATCATTCGATCTCGACTTGCGTCGGGTGAAGAAGTTCAGAGCTGCGAACTACGAGGGTAGCACGATCAAGATCAAGAACGACAAGAACTCGTTCGGTACTGATCATCGTGTCATCCAGGTAGACTCCCTGCGCTGGACCGAGCCTGACGATAGCCCCCAGGGCTGGCAGTTCCGTACGGCTTATGACTGGAATGCCGCCACGGTGACCCTGCTCGCTTCCAAGGCGGTGCAGGAGGGCATCTACAAGAAGAACCTGACCGATGCCGGCTGGCACATGACCATCACGAAAACGGGTGATGTCGCCAACGCGGCTTACTCTAAGACGCTGGGGATGACCAAAGAGGACGCGGTACCGTTCCGTGTGCTCGGTGACATGATCCACCGCAACCCTGAAGTGCTGACCATGATCCGTAAGGCACTGCGTATTCAGGAGATCGCCTACCTCGATGGTGACATCCTGGAACAGCGTGACGCCATTCGTCGGGAGTACGAGAAGAAGCACCCCAACATCCTTTCTCGCTTGGTGGCCGAGCACTCCAAGAAAGCCATGGAGGAGGAAGCTAAGAAGATCAAGAAGAAGTCCAAGGAGAAGGATGAGAAGGAAGAGGCTGAACGTAAGCCGGTGACCAAGGAGGAGGCCGAAGACGATGAAGAATGATCCCGTGCGGGATGCCTTCATCTCGCAGGTCAACCATCGAACGTCGCGCGACAGTCAAAGCCAGATCAACCTGGAGGTGGAGACTGTCTCGCTCGTGATGAAGCTGTTTCGAGTGGATCGCCACATCAAGCAGCTGCGAGCTCATCACCTGGCTACCAACGGTACGCCAGGTCTGTCGGTGGATTCCTTTAACGCCTGCGTTGATGGTTTCCCGTTTCTGCTGATCTGCAGCACGCTCGGCGGCATCAAGCTGCACGACGATAAAAACTCTACCCTGCCTCGGATGTTCAGTGCATTCGAGACCACGCCTTTAGGGAAGGCTTACGTCAAAGCGATGGACATGACGAGACGGATGTACGAGAATGACGCCCGCTCGCCCTGCTTAATCGTAAAACGAATCAATGTGCGGGGAGGTCTCGCACTCCATCCAGGTTACGCGACGGAGGAAGATGTTCCTGGGCTACAACTGCGGTATGTGCCTGGTCCCGATTCCCCACTTCGTGAATCGATCATTATCGAGCCGCTGGTGACACTGATCGAACGTGTCAAGCGGTTCTGGACACCACAGTTCACTCAACATGAGGAGGAAGTATAACCATGACCCAGGAAGTCGAACGGCTGCCCGTGCCGCGCACCGCCGCCAGTGTGCACAAAGAGATGACCAAACCCTTGCAGGTCATCTGCGACAAGCTCAAAGAGCGGATGGTCAAGCTCAACAACAACGGTGTGCTGACCTACTACGATTTGGGTACCAACGTCAATGAGGTGCTTCAGAGCATCGAGAGCGGTGATCTGTCCTATGGTGCCAAGCCTATCGAACAGATGGCTATCTACTTTGATCAGACCACCACCACGCTCTACAACGCCCGCACGCTGGCCAATACGTTCACTCGCGAGTTCGTGCTCAAGAAGACCGAGGAAGCGGCCAAGCGGTCAATGGCGCTGACCTACAACCATTGGCTGTCGCTCTCCAAGATCGGCAGTGAGACCCAGCGGATGGAGATGCTGGCATCCTGCATCAAGCAGCGCTGGTCGCACAGCATGCTGGCCAGCGAAGCCTCACACTCCGACTCGCGTGTTCAGCACCACCGCAGCGGCGGCAAGAAGCCAGGGGTGCCTCAGAAGCCGATGCAGGCCCTGAGCAAGTTCCACAAGCTCTGCAATACTCTCAACAAGTATGGTGAAGCAGCGGACGACACCATCAACAACGGGTTGCTCGATATCCCTCCGGATGAGCTCAACCCGTTCATGATTGAGGAGCTCGACAAGTCCATCACCGCCGCCGAGGAGCTGCAGAGTACGGCTAACGCCTACTATGCGTCGCTCACCGATATCCGCGTCAAGCTGGGCAAGGCCGTGAAGGGTTACAAGTCAGACGACAAGGAACCCGCCAAGTCCACGCCTCGTGAACCCGCCAAGGTGGCCCCCAAACAGGTGGCTGCCAAGGTTGCCCCTAAAGCAGCTGCGAAGGGAAAGACCGCCGTCAGGAGATAATCCATGGCCGTAGTGAGCGTCAACAAGATACTCAATGAGGCCGATGAGTTCTACTCGTCGGTCTCTCGGTATCTTAACGTGTCGCTTCGCGGTGAAGTCTTCATCCATTTCTATTCGCACATCGCCTCCTACCTGGGGGTCAAGGATGACCACGTTGAGTCATCTCTGCGGTATTTGATGGGGAAGACACTCACCGCTGAATTGCTCATGCCTTTGTGTATCAGGCTCTGCGCCAACCGGGAGTTGCTCCGGTCACAGTCGGTGCCGCCGTGGCGAGGTCAAGCCCGTGACGAGTGGTGCTATGCCGTGATCTCCGCAGCCAGGCAGTCGTTTCGTGGTACCGGTGAGCGGGGTGGACTGTTTAAGTTCATCATCGTCACCGGCACCGCGGCCGGCAGCACGGTCACTACCTGGTGGTCGCAGCGTCTGTGCGGCGTCATCCAACGACGGCTGGGATTCCCCCGCCGTCGTGGTGATCGCCCCAACCCTATCGTGTATCGCCACCCTCGGGATTTTGTCCGCTTGCGGCTTTGCCTCAAGCTGGTAGCCGGAGCTGCTGAGGCTCCCACCTTCCGTGAAACCAAGGTGACAGGCTCGCTCCTGTCCCACAACCGAAAACTGCTACAGCAACGATTCCGTGTCTCCGCCAAGTGTCCCAAGGGCTACGCTGATCAGTTCCCTTGCCGCTTCTGTCCTCATGGATTCGCTGAGTGTCCGTCAGCAACCCATCGACTTGGCTTCTTGAATCGCACCTGTAAGCAATGCAACAAACCTGCCACCTTTGATCCTGAGTTCAGCGACAAGGTGTGCCTGGAGTGCCTGGAGGGCATTCATGCCGAAAACAACCAAAAGAAAGCAACTGTATGACGAAGTGCGGTTCGAGCTCGATAAGCTGTTTCAGGATCTCGGCATCACCCGCGTTGACGGCCATATCCATCCCAGCAAGACGGGTGCTCATCGTATCCTCCTGACCCGTGTCGTGCCGCTGCGGGGTAAGACGATCTTCATCCGCGTGGAAGACTATCCCAAACTCAAGTGGTTTATCCGCAGCCTCAACAGCACGGAAGTCGATCGGCTGGTCTTCGAGCAGTTCATCCGTGAGACGCTCGCCATCCACCCCCGTGAACTCGCCAATCTATTCCTGAGCAAGATGGTACGGTTCAAGCTCAGGCCGGGCGGCTGTGTCTCTTTCGATGGTGACCCCGGCACCAAGTTCAAACATGTAGCATTTGGAGTACCCACCCGTGACACCATTAAGCGGCCTCAAGTCGATCACCCGTAACCAGCTGCTGGCGTGCGTGGATACCTCACCGAGACCCTATCCCGGTAAACGTAAAATCGCAGGCAAAAGTTTCACCGTCGCACAGTGGGATCGACTGCAGAAGGAAGAAGTCTGGAGAGCCAAGGGTATTCAGGAAACGATCAATACCTTCCTCAACTCACCTAAGTGCGACATGGTGGCGATCATGGTGATCCTGGCCATGGACTCCTCGCAAGCCGGTCACCAGCAGTTTCTCAAGATCGGACCTGAGTGCACGTTTCAGGTGGAGAAGCTGAACAGTCAAACCCACATCGGTGATGTGCCGTCGCGGTTCTACTATGCTCAATACTTCTGTGCCTCCGAGGAGTACATCAGGAAGCAGCTGGTAGAGCACGGGAAGTTCCTCTATGGTCCGTTCATGATCCATCGCGGTGCGGACGGTAGCTATGACGCCGGCAACGAGCCCAACACGGAGCTCTACACGGCGGAAGGGTTCCGGACCAATACCTACGTGCACAAGAACGAGTTCCTCTCCCAGATCCTGGCCACTATTGATAAGATTCGTTGCAGCGCTGTGCCGTTCAACGATTTACCCGCGATCAAGGAGTGATCATGTCTCTGCAGGCCATCGGTAAAGACGACCGTCTCTATTCCCAGGAGCGGGACATTGCCCACAACTTCGGCTGGTTTGTGCAGACCATGCTGCACCGCATGGAGAAGCGTCCCTGGGAGACGGTTGAGGATTACCTTCGCAAGGAAGGGATCACCGATGAGCAGGTCGCCTATGGTATGGAGTCACTGTCGAACTTCGTCATGTCCGCTCGTGGCAACGATAAACCGATGCACGAGGCCATGAAGGAGTTTGGCTGGCTCGATGCCGATCCTCACGTGCATGTCGCCATGTGTGCCTATCTCGGCTCGGCACTGATTGGTGCCTTCTATGAGGGCATTCAGGAGGCGACGCTCATGCAGGATGACCCTATCAAGCGATATCCCAACATCCGTCAGGGGGCCAAGACGGCAGCTAACTTGGTTAAGAGACCAACCTGGCGTAAGTGCCTGAGTTGGGCTTGGCAGGACTTCACTTCTATGTTCCGTCGAAAAGGCTAACATGGCTAACTGGCCGGAGCTGTGGCTGCGTAAGCAGGGAGGGGTGCTCCCCTCCCGCTACGTCGCCATCGATCTCGAAACGTCCGGCTTCAGCCTGGACGACTATGTCGTTAACATTGCTCACATCCAGGTCAACGATGGCAAGATTGAGCACATGATGTCAGTCTTCATTGACTGGCGTCAGGTACCAGGAGCCAACCTCAATCGGCTCCGCACCGGACTCGAGCGCGTCCGCCGTGATCTCTCCGGCTATGACATCACCTGGGAGAAGTTGTGTGAAGTCGGTATGCCGGCCCAGAAGGTGTTCCAGGCCTACCACGACATCTTCACCTCGCTGATGAAGCGTGGTTACTACATTGCCGGGCACAACTCCTACCGCTTCGATGAGCCCCGCCTCGCCAAGGCTATGGCCCATCTGCAGATCGCTCCCAACTTCAGCTTCACCGACAAGCTCATCGACTCGCAGGCCCTGGAGATCGCGTCTCGGGAGTCCAACGAGTCGGCAGTGCAGTTCCTGCCGAGTGACACCATGCGTACCTGGTGCACGCGCCTGGTGAACCACGGCAACAAGTTCAAGGCCCACAAGCTGATGGAGCACCTGGTACCCAAGTACGATCTGGTGATTAACGAGGATAAGGCTCACGAAGCGGATGTCGGTGCCCGAGCCGTCCATCTGCTTATGGAGCATTTTCGCGCCGTTTGTAACAACCGTGCCAATCCGCTGCATGCGTCACAGTGGCGGACAGACGTTGCTGCCAGCATGCAGGGTAACCCTGTTCCTCCTCCCGGTATCCCCATTAAACCCATCTCGAAAGGCGTTGTACTCCAGCAGCCCTTGAGGCGGATGCGGGGGCAGCGAAGCAACTAATGGCCAAGAAGATCATCCCTCCGATCGACAAAGAGCTGGAGTCGTTTCTAGCCCACTATCACCCCGGGCAGCGTATTTACATTGGTATCGATCCTGGTATCGAGGGGGCGATTAGCGTCATGCTGGTCAATCCCAGCGGCAAGTTCCACTTCAAGGTGTTCGATATCCCGACGAACAAAGCCGAGAAGATGGTCAACACACAGCACCTCAAACTGCGTCGTGCTGGAGCCCTCAAGGCCAAGCAGAAGAAGAAGGTCAAACGTACGACCACTCGCAGCGAGTACAAGTACGACGAGTTGGCTCGCTTCTTTCAATTGCTTAGCTTAACCACCGATGATCCTAACAACATCCACATCACGATTGAGAAAGTGGTCGTGACGTTGTTCCGACCCGGTGGCGGTGCCTGTCGGGCCTGCAAACGGCAGTTCGGCCTCAGCCCTTACTCTGGTGTTGCGGTAGGCATCGCCAATGCCATGTGGCCGATGGTTCTCTACACGCATGGTTGGTTCAAGTTTGCCTACGTGACCGCCAAGATGTGGAAGAAGTACATGGGCCTGATCAGCAGGGACAAGAACGCCGCACGCCGTGCCGCGATCGCCATGTTCAAAGATAATGCAGTTGATTTTGAACGGGTGAAAGATCACAATCGTGCCGAGTCGGCCCTCATTGCCGTCTATGGCTATAAGAACCAGGAGTTACTCTTCCGTGCCAATCAAGACACACCTCTATTTACTAGCAGCGAAGTGGACGGAGACGGAGCCTCGTGAGCTTGCTGAGATCGGCATCATCGACGTCAACGGCAACAACCCGGTGAAGTTCGCCACTGACGAAAAGGCAACTGCCACGTTCAAGGCCCTGCGCTGGCTTAATGTTCAGAAGCCGATCTTCAACTGCTCAGGGCTGTGGGCACCGGATGAACCAGTGAAGTTCGTTGGCTTCGAGCCCCAGCGGATCATCCACCACCTGTGGCTACGGTCGCTTCGCCCTGACGCGGACGGTAAGTTCCCCTACACCTTACCGTTCTATGTTGCCGCTCCGGAGCACTCCATCAGCCTGCCCAAGATCCTCAACCGAGGTGAACACAGCATGCTGCAGCTCCTCAAGGAGAACGGGTTCACCAACTTCCCGGAGGGCTGGGAAAACATCGGCACCGACATCGATTTCGAGACGAGCACTATCCTGAGTCTCTGCTTGCAGCTGCGTCTCGTCGGCCAGGAGATCAAGAGTGCCAGTTAATCCGGAGCGGGGAAAACTGTGGTTGCCACCGGGCGTGCACGAGGGAGAGCAACTGGCTGATCCTCGTTCACCCTTTCCACGTTATCCCCTCGTCGCCGCCAGCGGTGTCTTTACGTCGTTGGCGTCGATCGCCAAGGATTTTGCCTTCTTCACCCTGGCCATTCCGATGAAGATCCAGACGTTTAACGACGCCTACCTTCACGACTTGGCCTCGGTGTCTGATTCCAAGTTTCGCCTGTACCAGTATTCCACGCCCAGGGCTTTCTTCAAGTACCTGGACATCGGCAATGATCCCAAGTGGAACTACACCTTCTACGCGGTGCGGCAATACTTCTGGAAGGAGACGCTGGACTTCCTGTGCTCAGTGGGCCTCCTGGATAAGGTGACCGGTCACTACCACAAGTTCATGCAGCAGGAGTTCACCATTCCCGACCCGCAGACAGGGGGACCAGGGGCTATCAAGCTATCGGTGATTGCCGTCAACTCCACCAAAGGACAGTTCATCGCTCGTCGCAACATCGACGGGATGCTGCACGCCATCCGTGCCCATCCCGACCCCAAGTTCGTTAAGTTCGGGGTCGCCGTGGTAGCAGGCCACCCTGACCCCATGTCGCTCATTGAAGACAACACCACTTACAACGTGCCTGACGTGCCGTTCCAACAACCTGTCACCAAACGCATGGATGAGCTGACCGCTCCCGACCAGCGCCGTGTGATCAAATCGATTGAGGAGATCAAAAGTGCCCGAGAACGTGGAGAGTTCCCCGCCGTCCGTTGGTAAGCCTCTCAGCCAGTCGCAGCGCTGGGCTGCCATGCTGCAGAGCCTCGACCCTGTTGTCGCTCCCTTGCTGCTTAAAGATCCTCCGGTGGTGGACGCCCTGTGGAAGGGCTTTCTCAAAGAGCCCAGTGATCTCAGCGTCAGCAAGCCATCGACACCCTACTGGTACTTCTACCTGGACCTCAGCACCATCAGCTGTGGCTGCCGCGGCTTCCAGACGCTGGAGGCCCTGGCCGAGAGCGTCACCGCCATGCTCAAAGGAAACGATCTCTTCTTCGTCATGCCTTTCGTGGGACGTCCCCTCAACATGCTTTCCGGGGACGGCCAGGTCACCATTGAGGATCTCGATGCCAAGTCGATCGTCAAGGCTAGCGCCAGCGGCCTGGTAGCACGCCAGGCACACCCCAACGACGACAGCTTCATCGACTCGGACTACTTGCTTGTCCCCGCCAACGCTCCTGCCGCTATCCCGGTGATGCGTGAACCACGTAAGAGTAAGCCACGCAAACACACTCCGTAGGTCGCTAAACTAGCGTCACATCTGCGTCATAACACATGAACGGATCACGCCCCTTACTATCGTGAGGGCGTGAACGAAGCTGCGCCTATCCATGCAGTTCTGTTCTATCAAGGAGTTTGAATATGGTTACGATCGATCAGAAAGCCGGCGAGGCTCTGAAGACCTTCGCTGCACGGCCCGAAACGGTGGCCACTCGTGAGTTGTCACGACACAACAAACAATTCTCCCCGAAGAAGCTCGGGGCTCGTCATCTGCTGGGATCAGCAATGACGGTGGAACCCGCAGGGTTGGAGTTCGCCAGTGGGCACTTCCTCTGCCAGCAGAAGCACACGCGCTGGTATTTCCTGCAGGACTTCCAGAGCCGTACGCTGCTGGGCCGTGGTGTTGATAAGATCAGCAACAACGGCCATCGCATCGGGATCAAGTTTGATCGCGATCTGATGGAGCAGATGCGGCATTGCGACGTCGGGCAACGGGTTGCCACCATCGCTTCCAAGCTCAACTGGAACATGACGGCAGCTGCCGTGGTCTTCCAGAAGAAGTGGCAGGACGCGATCGGGTCGCTTCCGGAGAGCGTAGCCCCGATGGACATCCAGTATCTCCAGCTGCCTGTCCTGATGACCACCGCCCTGGTGGCCCCTACGGACAACGATAAGAGGCAGCTGGTGGCGGACTTGGCTGCAGCCGACGTCACCGATCTCTATCGGGCCTTCCGGTTCGGCAGGAAGTATTACACCCCGTTCGATGGGGTAATCTCCCTGTCCGAGGTGGATGGCTGCACCATCATTGAGGTGACGCCGGTTGAGCAGATCTCGGCGCCGTTGCGATACCAGGTGTTGCTGGCGATCAGCAGCATCCACGTCGAGCACGGGGCCACGGTAACAGCGGGTCAAGAGCTGTTCACCATGTTCCCACGGGATGAGTGGTCGGTCGGCGGCAAGTACGCCAACTGTCAGGCTGCCCGCACGGCAGAGCTCGACTCCCACTTCCCTGGGATGGTAGACGCGATCAATTCGCTCTACTTCGCCAACGAGATCTTCAACTACTCCAACGACGGGCACATGGCGGTGCCCTATGATTCGGCTCGGCTTCTGAGCAGCAGTAAGCTGGCAGCCTATGCTGTCACGAAGGAGCAGCTGCTGGACAGTCTGGTCTACGATCTGAGCGGTGTCGCTAACACCGCAGACGACGATACCTTCAGCTATCTCTTTACTCCCCTGAAGACGACGGCCCTGCTGGGTCAGCGTTGGCTGGGGCGTATGATGATCGATGTGGAAGTCGAAGTCTAACCCCAAGTCCGGGCGATGACATATTGTCATCGCCCACTATTGTGTTAAGATGCCCCGGTAACGACCGGGGTTTTCTTTAGCTTCGGAGGTCTCCGACAGGCCTACAGCCAGTAAGTGCAACCCTGGTGGTTGCGCGGTGGCACAACTAATTAGGTCGGTATCTACGGGTTGATCATGGATGACGTTGAGTACAATCAGACAGGCCTGGACACTCTTGACGGTGCCCGCAAGGCATCCAGAGGTCGCGTGATTAAGGTCAACACCTCGAAGACCAATGTCCGCCCTGATCGGGTCAGGTTCCAGGACATCGGCAAACGAACCCTGGCGATCAAGTCGGTCGACGGTGAACGTGTCAAAGATCCCGTTGCCATCACTTACGACGATGCGGCCAGGTTGCAGAAGACCACGGGAGATAACCGTTGGTTGGGCGGCATCGAAAATCTCAAGGAGGAAGACTTGAACGCTACACCACAGAACTCGGCTCGTGCTCCCCGCCCCCTGACCAAGACGGCAGCTGCTCGGCCCGTGACCCGGCAGCCCCAGGCCCGCCCCGCGGCCAGGCCGGCACCACCACCGCCGCCTGACGAAGAGTTCGACGACAATCCACCCGACTCGGCCTACGACTTGCATCCCGAGCTGGATGCCCGCATGACCCGGATGGAGGAGATGTTCGAGCAGTTGGTGCATGCTCAGCTGAAGCAGGCAGAAGGGAGCGTAGACCCTGAACCTACCGATCGTGATGAGCCTTCAGCAGCTGTACCCTGGTGCAATAACCACGGTGAGGTATTGCCCCCTGCTTTCCTCTGCCAGTACAAGATGGGTGGCTTCACGACGCAGGGTCGTTATCACCATGCTGAGGTGCTGGACGGCTTCGTAGTGCTGGCATTAGACGTTCGCGATTCAGCCACACCACGAGTGTTTCCTGATCAGTCCGATAACGCGATTCAGATGGTCGTCTCGAACGGCAAGAGTAAGAGTGAGCCTTTGCTTGTCAAGCACATAGGGTTACAATTCAGTATCGGCCCACTTGACGTGGTGCTGTTCCCGTATGTGCCTCCCGCTGGCGAAGGAGAAGATGATGAGCAAGGACAACCAGCAGCCGGTTGATCAGCTCCCACCACGCAAAAAGATCGCGGTCATGGACAATGATCGCATCAAGTTTGATCCGGAGCCTGGTCGCAAGACCGGCTCCGACGAACACGATCAGGATGATCTGTTCGGCAAAACGATGACTCGGGTGACCGCACCGCGTAAGTAAGTTACTCTTGCCGCAGGATGCGACATGATCCCGATACAGTCGTCGGAAATGAGTTCCACGCACGTTCGATTCGCCGACCCGTTCCGCACGCTGGGCAATACGCTTGCCCCGATGAGCATCAGGGAACTGATGCTCTACGCGGAGCGGATCTTCATGTTTTACGGCCGTTACACCAACGGCTTGGGCCGGAAGATCAAATACTTTCTCACCGACCCGGTCTACGAAGGCAAAGGTTACTCGGATAAAGAAGGTCAGCAGCTCGGCACCTATATGCGTGAGCACCTGCGCATCAGCGAGATGACGGGTGCTCTGTCGATGGATGAGCATTGCTACGGCAATGCCTTCTGTACGCTCATGGTGCCGTTCAATCGTTTCCTGGTGTGCACCGGTAGGAGCCCTGACGGCGAACGTAAGAGGATCTGCGGCTTTCGTCGTATCCTCTCCAATGCCTTCTATGAGGCTGGCTTCGAGTTCCGCTTCCCTGAGTTCTACTCCATCTGCCCGCACTGCAAGCAGAAGACCAAGAACGACATCGACGATAAGAAGGATGATCGTAAAGAATCACTCCAGCTCAAGCGCTGGTCTCCGCACGAGATCGATATTCTCTTCGATCCTTACAGTTGCAAACGCCACTACATCTGGCGTATCCCCGAAAGCTACAAGAATCAGATCCGTGGCTGGAAGCCCAAGTACGGCCTGCACCTCCTGGAGAATGTTCCCAAGGAAGTGCTCAAGACCATCCAGCTCAACACGCAATTCAAGTTCCACGACAATGCCATCTTCCACATGCACTCGCCCACCCTGGGTGGCATCGAGAACCTGGGTTGGGGTATTCCCCGTGTCCTCGGTAATCTCCAGTCGATCCTGAATGTGCAGGTGCTCCGCAAGCAGAACGAAGCCATCGGTATGGACTTCGTGGTCCCCATGCGTGTGCTCTCGCCGACGCAGCAGAGCGGCATCCCCGGTGCGACAGGCGGTGACAGCATCTTCTCTGTCGTGCCTGGTCAGAACATCGTGGCCGACATGACCCGCATGCTGGTGAAGTGGAAGCGTGACCCGGCCTCCATCCAGATCGCTCCTACCCCGCTGCAGATGCAGCTCATGGGTGGCGGTGCGCAGCAGCTCGCCCCCAAGGATCTCCTGGAGTATGGCGAGTCAGCCCTTCTCGATGAGATCGATGTGCCGGCCGATCTCTGGCGTGGCTCCCTGCAGCTGCAGGCGATGCCTATTGCCATCCGTCTGTTTGAATCGACCAATAAGCCGATCGTGCTCAACCACAACAGCTTTCTGCGTTGGGCCACTAAGCGAGTCTGCAAAGAAACGAACGCCGAGACACCCGACTCGATCTACTACAAGCCAGTCACGATCGTCGACGACGAAACCAAGCGTCAGCTCATCCTGCAGATGTACTCAGGTCAGCAGGTCAGCGGTCGCAAGGCCTTCCGCGAAGTCGATATGGATTGGCGGCAGGAACAGGAGAACATGGCCGAAGAAGCTGTCGAAATGGCAGACATTCAGGCCGACTCTCAAAAGAAGATGGAACAAAGGGGCCTTTCTGCTCAATTACAGCCTGGTTCTACCGCATCGGCCATGCAGGGCATGCAGGGAGCCCAGGGCGGCGGGCAGGGTGGCGGAGGAGCCCAAGGCGGCGGTGGAGCTCCTGCGGGCGGTGGCGACCCCTCTGGTGCGATGGGCGGCGGCATGACGGGCGGAGCCTCCCCGACCCCAGTAACCTCGTACATGATGCAGACCAGCGGTAAAGTGCCTGACGATCCTCAGCAGCTGCAGGCCCTGGCTGACAGCCTGGCGACCCAACTGGTAACAACGCCTGAACCGACCAAGGGGTCGGAACTGGCGAAGCTGAGGCGGTTTAATTCCTTCCTGCATGAGATCGTCATGTCGAAGATGGACAAGGCCAAGCGACAAATCAAATCAGATGCCGGCAACCAGGCCATGCAGCAGCTCCAGCAAGGGGGCGGCCAGCAGCCACAGCAGTAGGAGACCTCTCTATGGGTATCGGCGGCGCAATTGAGGCAGTCAAGGCTGGTCTTCATGTCAGGCGTCGTGCCTGGCTGCCTCACCAGATGTGGTTGGCTCTCCAGATCCCTGACGCCCACTCCAAGATGCAGGCTCCCTACCTCTACCTGCAGACCGGCTTTATCGGCCCCATGCCCTACACGCTGACCAACGAGGATATCCTCGCCAAAGACTGGATGGCCGTGCCGGACTAGACAGCGAAGAGTTGCACGGTAAGATGGGCAGGCATGCTAGCTATTCTTGCCCCCTACGACCGCTCCGAAACAACCCTGGCAGCTTTGCGAGTAGCCGATCTGGCTCTCGCTTGCGGCGTTGATGTCTACTACCTGGTCTCCGGCACCAAAGGTCAGGGCATCCATCGCTACTGGGACACCAAATCTATCTCGCGTAAGTGTGCCCACAAGCTGCAGAAGCTGGCACCGGCCAAGTTTAAGCACATCGTGGCCTTTGGCTACGTCCCCTACCACAATTGGTTCTACCTGCCTCGCACCGACCTCACCAACAAGACCACGTTCCTTGACATGGTTATCTCGCCTTACGAGATTCAGCGATCCGAGGCCGAAGTGTGGAGCTGTGTTCACCGTGTCATCTGCCCCTCAGCTGCGGTGCACCGCCTGGCCTCGGGTGCCAGCTTCTTATCCACCGTCAACGGTGAAGTGACCACGACCAAGCTCTCGTGGGCCTCCGGAGACAGCTCCTTCCCGGCCCCGATCAGCTCCCCACTCCGATTCGCAGCCATCTGTGACTCAGGTTGCCTGCGTGAGTTCCCCGAACAGTGGTTCCACACGGTCAATCAGTTCCTCAACAACACCGACAACCACATCGTCGACTGCTACCTCACCTGTTCACTGCCCAAGCGCTGTCGTACGCTCGTGCGCGATATGCAGATCCAGCATGCTGGTCGTTTCCAGACGCATGCACCCATGTTCATTCAGGATCTCGTGGTCTGGCTACGCGATCGGGACATCGCGGTCTATCCTTCTTGCCGCACCAGCTTCGGTTTCTATCCTGCCATGTGCCGGTCCATGCGAATGCCGCTCCTGGCCATCAACATCGATCCCATCAAGGAGATCATACAGCACGGCATCAGTGGCCACCTGGTCGATATGCCCATGCTTCCTGAGCCTTGCGGCGTGGAACGTGCCTCCTTCAATGCTTCCAGTTTCCTCGATGGCTGGTATCGCTGTGCCGAGAAGCCTCAGACGCTCTGGGATCGAGTCGAGACAGCTGATAAGCTGCGGGTGAAGCAGGAGCATACCTTCAATGAGTTCTGGAGACTGGCATGGGCAGCGATCATGGTGTAGCCAGGACTGATGAGGACCTGGAACTGGCAGTCAAGATCGCGGCCGACACCACCGAGGACGAGCCGACATCCCAGTTGCCGCCACCGAAGCCGTCGCCACCCAAGCCGAAGGCCAAACCAATCATCGATCTTCTGAACCCTTAACCCAAAATACGTATTTTGCCCCAGGAGGAGCCATGATCACTGCACGGTCCATCAGCCAGGAAGAATTGAACGCACGGCGTTACGAAAACGCGGTGCTCCCCATGTCGCTCAGGTTCATCGACTCGAACCCTAATAAGCGGGATCGCGCGAAGAAACAGATGGAAGTGCTGGTAGCCTTTACGACCGTTTACTTTGCCCGAGAGACACCCGACGGTAGCAAGCTCGTCTGCGTCAATGCTCGCTTCGCTGAGAGTGGCGTCTACGTGATGGGACGGGGAGGCAGCTCCGAGCTGGTGTTTGATGCCACTGGGCTCTACCTGGTCACCCAGCAGGCCTATCTCGCGTCGTATCAGCTGCGATTGAAGATTGGTGAGGCCTACTGGGATGTCGTTGCTTACTACTTCTGCGACGCACGACAGAAGGATCTCGATGAATACTCCTCCGTGGAGCAAGTCTTTGACCACGATGATCGCATCTGGCAGGCCTGCACCATGGGTGGCTA